>WNGE01001515.1_pt1 | contig 48019 bp, 47 predicted proteins | sample 5400651 | NCBI WGS metagenome assembly WNGE01 (sample SAMN13153370, study PRJNA577476) | soil metagenome | isolation source: 60 cm soil or saprolite under grassland replicate 2 | place: USA:California | collected 2016-06-15 | reverse complement strand
GCCTGCACACCCGCCGAGAAACCGACGGTGAGCCGCGGCAGCAGCAGGCTCATACCGACGTCCGGCAGGGGCATCCCGGTCACCTGGTCGGCATAGACGCGCCCATTCCGCGGCGCTTTCGCATACGTGTCGACGAGGTACTGCGGCGGGATGATCCCGCCCAGTGTGGCTGAGGTGATCGCGTACTGCTCGATCTCCGACAGCCGGCGCAGCTCGATCTCGTGATGCCGCTGCAGCCGCTCGCGGACGCCCGGGTTCTTCTCCGCGCTGAGCAGGTCGCCCAGGAAGCTTCGGCCGCCGGGCCGGTACGGGCTCGGCTCCTTGACCCAGAGCCGTTCTGCCTCCGCTCTGGCGTCCGCGACCTTTCGGTCTGCCGCCTCGAGCGAGAGCCCCTGCCGCAGCTCGTAGTCGGCGTCGAGGGCGGCCACGCCCGCTCGCTGGCGTTTCCGCACGGCCGCGTCGACCTCCGGCCGTCGCTTGTTCGGCTGAACCCGCGGCATCAGTCTTCTCCGTTCTCGCCGTACAGCCAGCGGTTGAGTTCGCGTTCGTCGATCCGCAGCGCCGCCCGCCCCTCGCCGAGCCTGACTGCGGGGATCTGGCCGGCCGCGACTTTGCGGTAGACGCTCCACCGGGACTGGCCGATCCGTTCGGCGACCTCATCCACCGTGAGCATCCTTTGCGGGGTTTTGCCCTCGACCAGCATGGTTTGCATTCTACACAAGAGGCCATGGTGGGATTGCAACCCTGCTGTTATGTTTTGCGCTGTGAGCTCGAGACTCGCGCTCGACCAGTTCGGCCGGCCGGTCGCGATCGTCACGACCCCGGCACCCCGACTGGACGTCGGCGAATGGTTCCTCGTCGTCGACCCAACCGTGTTCGGGCTGCTGCCAGCGCGCACCGGCCGCCCTGCCACGGCACGGGAGCAAGTCTGGAACCGCCGCGACGCACCCTACGACCCCCAGCGTGACCGTCGCCTCCGTTCGGTGAGCGAGATCCCCGATGAGGAGCTCGACGAGCGGGCGGCGCTCGAGGCGGCAAGGTTGGAGCAGCAACGCCGTCCCGCCGACCTGATCCAGGTGTATGCCGCCTAGCCTCGTCGAGGCCCGCCGGCGGGAAGCCGAGCGCCTCTCGGAGCAGGTGCGAACGATCACGGCCGACGTTGGCGAGGCCGACGCGCCGTCGCGGCTAATCGACAAGCGCGAACTGAGAGGATGGCCGTGCGCCGGCCGGGATATTCGCGGTGCGGTCGACGGCTCGGTTCCCGGCTCGGACGAACATCTCGAGCGCCTAGCCGGGTAGAAAGTCGCGGTAGAAGGTGGCGCTGAGCGGCTTGGCTAAGCCGTTCGCGTTACTGGTTCCACTTGTCGGCCGTCACCTTCTTGTGACGGTGCGACTTGGCGCGGGCGGCCGCTTCGTCCTGCGGCTCCTCGGCCGGATGGGGTGGCTTCTCGCGCGGTGTCTTCGTGTCCGTAGGCTGCTTCTCCGGGTGACGTCGTTCCTCGCGGTTCATACGAGAGTCGTGACCGCTCGGGCGGCGGTCTAAACGGCTACGGACGTCGCGGTCTCCACCGAGGAGAGATTCATCTCCTCGGCGAAGGCACTGACGATGCTGGGGTCGAACTGCGTGCCGGCGCAGCGCTCGAGCTCGGCGAGCGCGTCCTCCTCCGAACGCCTCGGCCGGTAGACGCGGTCGGACGTCATCGCGTCGAAGGCGTCGGCGACGAAAATGATGCGGGCTCCGAGCGGGATCTCCTCGCCCCGCTTCCCGTCCGGGTAGCCGGCGCCGTCCCAGCGCTCGTGGTGATAGAGGACGACGTCGGCGACGGGATCGACGCCGAGACTGTCCAGCATCCGGAAGCCGATCTGGGGATGGCGCTCGAGCACGAGCCGCTCGGAGTCGGTGAGCTCGCCGGGCTTGCGCAGGATCTCCTCCGGGATCGCGAGCTTGCCGAGGTCGTGCAGGCTGCCGGCGAGGCGGGTCAGCTCGACCTGCTCGGCGTCGAGCCCGAGTTTCGTGGCCACGCGCGCGGCGAGCTCGCTCACGCGCTCCGAGTGGCTGCCGGTGTAGGCGTCGCGCGCGTCGACCGCTTTCGCGAGCGAGGCGGCGGCGCGGTAGCGGGCGGCGCGGTCGGGCCCGGCGGCGAGGCGCTTCAGTTCGGAGAGCTCGACGACCTCGGGGCGGTAGAGGCGAACGCGGTTCTTGCCGTGCTCCTTCGCCCAGTAGAGCGCGCTGTCGGCGAGCCGGATCAGCTCGTCCCGGCCGTGTCCCTGCACGGGGAAAGTGGCGAGGCCGGCGCTGACGGTGACGCTGCCGATGTGGTCGAGGTCGAGCGCACCGATCCGCTCGACGACGGAGTTCGCCGCCTCGAGCGCAACGACCTGGTCGTGGTCGACGAGCAGCAGCGCGAACTCGTCGCCGCCGAGGCGGAAGGCCTCGCCGCCCTGGCGGAGCCTCCCCGCGACCTGTTGGAGGACGCGGTCTCCGGACGGATGGCCGAAGCGGTCGTTGATCCCCTTGAAATCGTCGACGTCCACGAAGCAGAGCGTCAGCACCGTGCCGTGCTCCTCCGCCTGCTGGAGCTCGCGCTGGAGGCGCTCGTGGAAGTGGCGGTGGTTGCCGAGGCCGGTGAGCGGATCGGTCAGGGCGAGGCGCATCGCGCGCAACGCCCGGTGGGTCGAGCGCTGGTAGAAGGAGATCGCGAGCAGCGGCCCGACGAGCGCGACCGAGAGGATCTCCGACCGCTGCCAGAGCACGACGAGCATCAGCGCAGCCGAGGCCATGAACGCGAACGGGACGATCGTCGCCCGCACGTTCGTGCTCACGAGCTTCGCGTAGCGCTGACCGGTGCTGAGCGCGATCGCGCCGGAGATCAGGGCGATGTTGATGAACGAGTCGGCGGTGGCGGCGACGACGACGCGGGCGAGCAGCTCGCCGACGCTGTCGCCGTCGATCGGAGCGATCAGCGAACCTGCAGCGAGCGCGACGATCGCGAGCACCGACACGTTGAAGGCCGTCCGCTGGAACGGGCGGTGCTGTGCGAGGTGGATCGCCGCGGTCGCCACCATCAGGAGCAGCGCGCCCGCGGCCCAGCCGTAGAGGACGATCGACGCGACCGCGAAGACGAACAGGAGCGAGACGACCCCGCCGCCGCTCTCCGCATTGATCGGCACCGGGAACCGCTCCGCGAGCGTGGCCGCGGCGATCAGCGCGGCGAATCCGATCAGCTCGCGCGCGCTATGGGGCGTCGTCGCAAACGAATACCCGGCCGCGACCAGCACGGCGAAGCCGGCGACGCAGACCGGGAGGATGAGGGCGGCGAGCCTTCTCGGCGTGACCGCCTGGGAGCTCATGTCGAGCCGGCTACCAGGTCAGCTGGTCGAGTGCGTCCCACGTGAATTGCCCGAACGCTGCCGCAATGAGCGTCAGGACGACCATGAGAGCAACCAACCGGGGCTTCCACTGCAACATGAACCTACCTCCACAGAGAACGGCCAGACCCGGCGATTCTTGCGTGTCCACGGGATCCCGTAATCACCCCTTAGAGGGATTTGGGCCTTTTACGGCTTAAAGGCCGGAAAGTCCGGCCTCGGCCAGCGGCCGGCGGCCCCAGGCGAACGAGGTCCGATACCAGCCGGCGGTCATCTGGGCGAGCGCGACGCCGTAGCCCGAGGAATGGACGAACCAGCCGTTGCCGACGTAGACGCCCATGTGGCCGATCTGGGCCGGCTTCGATCGCGGGCCATGGCCGAAGAAGATGACGTCGCCCGGCTGCAGCTCGGCGTACGGGATCCGCTTGACCGCCGGGACCTCGCCGCTCATCGTGTAGGTCGTCCGGCCCTGGAGCGTGTCGGCGAGCCTGCCCGAGCCGGGATACGCCTCGAGCTTGTATACGCGCCAGACGAAGCCGGAGCAATCGAAGCCGCCGGGTGCCTGATGTCCGAACGGGGCCTCGGCACGCTCGCTCGTCCCGCCCCAGACATAGGGGTAGCCGATGAAGCGGAACGCGGTCGTGAGGATGCGCTTCTGCCACGCCGAGAGCGGCGGCAGGACGAACGTGGTGGCGGCGTCGCGCGCGTACTGCGTCTCCCAGCCAGTGAAGCGAAGCACCTTGGCGGCGGAGAAGGCCGTCTCGGCGCGCGTGGCCGCATCGGCCGGCCGCAGCTCGAGCTCGTCCTCCGACGCCGGATGGTTCGTCCGCAGGCCGAGCAGGCGGGCGGCTGCCTCGTTTCCGAACCGGGAGGGGACCGTGAGGCCGGCAGCGCGGGCGCCGTCGCCGAAGAGCTTGGCGGTGTCCGAGAGGCCGAGCGCGCCGACGAGGCGTGCGTCGAGGCCTGCCATCGTCACCTTCGCGGCGGAGTTCGCTGGTACAACCGGCTCCGCTTCCGTCAGTCCGGCGACGAGCTGCTCGAGCACGCCGCGGGTGAGCGGGTCGTTCGGCCGGAAGGTCGCCGGATCGTCGGCCATCAGGCCGGCGGCGACCACGGTCTTGATCTCGGCCTGAGCCCACGAAGGCGTCGTCTTCGCGGCGCCTGCAGGAGCCGCGGCGAGCACGGCGACGAGCGCGCAGAGAAGAGAGCGGCGGCGCATACAGGGCCCTATCGGCGGTGTCGCGGATGTCTTTAGGGTGCGGCCGTGGCCGTCGAGATCACGCCGGAGCCGAGCGAGGAGGAGCGGCAGGCGATCCTGCGTGCGCTGGAGCTCGAGCGCGAGGAGGCGGACGAGCCGAGCCCGTGGCGCCACGTGGCTCTCGGGGAGGGAGAGCCTGCCGGCGAAGACGCCGGGCCGACTACGCCGGTAAAGACGAGGCGGGCGGGAGGAGAGCCGCACGGGAAGAACCCTCCTCGGCCGCAGTAGCCATGGCCGAAAATCATGGGTCAGACCCAGGTGTGACGAGAGTGCAACGTTCCGTCCACAGGCCAGGGCTTCCGTCGATACTCACGGCCTGGCCGGAAACGACACGCCCGAAAATCGTGGGTCAGACCCAGGTGTGCCGAGAGTGTGACGCTTTGTCCACAGGGCTGGCGCCGGGGGCGCCGGCGGTTCCGCCGCCCGTTAAGCCGGTGCCCCGCCGCGCCAGAGTCGGGGCGCGACGCGGGCGTAGTCCAGGCCGGACACCCAGGTCAGGACGAGGGCGACCAGGAAGGACCACCAGGCGATCTCGTCGCGCCATGCTCCGGCGGCCGCGAAGCCTCCGACCCCCGCTGCGACGGCCTGCGACCAGGTCTTCAGCTTGCCGAGGTCGCGCGCGTGGAGCACGACGCCGCGCTCGAGCGCCGCCAGCCGCAGCCCCGAGACCAGGAACTCGCGGACGACGATCGCGGCGACCATCCAGCCGGGAACGACCCCCGCCTCGACCAGCATCACCATCACGGCGAGGACGAGGATCTTGTCCGCCACGGGGTCGAGCAGCGAGCCGAGTGGGGAGGTGCGGCCGTGGCGGCGGGCCAGCCGTCCGTCGAACCAGTCGGTCGCCATCGCGATCGCGAAGAGCGCCGTCGCCCAGTAGTTGTGCCCGTTGAAGTCGAGCGCGTAGAGGAGGACGACGAACGGCACCGAGAGCGCCCTGGCGAGCGTGAGCTGATCGGCTGCGCTCATCGCAGGGGAGAATATGACCCAGCATGGCGGTCTTCGGCAAAGTCTTGGTCGCGAACCGCGGCGAGATCGCGATCCGCGTCTTCCGGACGCTGCGGGAGCTGGGAATCGGGACGGTTGCGGTCTACTCCGAGCCGGACCGCTCGGCCGTGCACGTCGCCTACGCCGACGAGGCGTACCTGATCGGCGGGGGCGCGCCCGCCGAGAGCTACCTGAACCAGACGGCGATCTTCGAGGCGGTGCGGCGGGCCGGCGCCGAGGCGATTCACCCCGGCTACGGCTTTCTCGCCGAGAACGCCGCCTTCGCGCGCGCGTGTGACGAGAACGAGATCGTCTGGATCGGCCCGCCGCCCGAAGCGATCGAAGCGATGGGCTCGAAGGTCGAGGCCCGGGAGCGGATGCAGGCCGCGGGCGTCCCGATCGTCCCGGGCGTGACCGAGCCGGTGGAGTCCGCGGAGGAGGTCCGCAGGCTCGGCGACGAGCTCGGCTGGCCGATCGCGATCAAGGCCTCCGCGGGCGGCGGCGGTAAAGGGCTAAAGGTCGTTCGCAGCGCGGAGGAGGCCGAGCGCGCTTACGAGTCCGCCCGGCGCGAGGGCGAGGCGTACTTCTCCGACCCCGCCGTCTACGTCGAGCGGTACCTCGAGGACCCCCGGCACGTGGAGGTGCAGGTACTGGCCGACGCGCACGGAAACGTCGTCCACCTCGGGGAGCGGGACTGCACGATCCAGCGGCGCCACCAGAAGCTCGTCGAGGAGACGCCTTCGCCCGCGGTCGACGAGGAGCTGCGGGCTCGCATCGGCGGGATCGCCGTCGAGGCGGCGCGCGCGGTCGGCTACCGCAGCGCAGGGACGCTCGAGGGGCTGCTCTCGCGCGACGGCGAGTGGTTCTTCCTCGAGATGAACACGCGCATCCAGGTCGAGCACACGGTCACAGAGCTCGTCACCGGGCTCGACCTCGTCCGCGAGCAGATCCTGATCGCCGCCGGCGAGCCCCTGTCGGTGCGGCAGGAGGACGTTCGCTTCGTCGGCCACGCGCTCGAGTGCCGGATCAATGCCGAGGACGTCTCGAATGGATTTCTGCCCGCACCGGGCACGATCGCGCGCTATCGCGAGCCGGCCGGTCCCGGTGTGCGCGTGGACTCCGGCGTCGCCGTCGGCTCGGAGATCTCTCCGCTGTACGACCCGATGATCGCCAAGTTGGTCGCCCACGGCATCGACCGCGAGCATGCGCGCCGGCGGATGCTCCGCGCCCTCGACGAGTTCGAGATCGGCGGCGTGAAGACGCTGATCGGCTTCCACAAGGCCCTCCTGACGCATCCCTGCTTCAGCGAGGGCGAGACCTGCCACGGGCTCGTGGAGTCGGAGCTGATGGCCGCGCGCGCCGCCGAGCTGGAGAACGGACGCGTCTTCGCTCCGTCCGAGGTCGCCTCGCTGCGCGAGTCGGTGCGGACGGTCGAGGTCGACGGGAGGCGGTTCGAGGTGCGGCTGCTGAAGCCCGAGCCGCCCCATGCAGAGCTGGCGCGCCGGCGACGCGAACGCGCGCGCGGCGGCGGCCACGGCGGCGCGGGCAAGGACGCGATCGTCAGCCCGATGCAGGGAACGGTGCTCGCAGTCGAGGTGGAGGACGGCCAGGAGGTGAAGGCGGGCCAGGTCCTCTGCATCGTCGAGGCGATGAAGATGGAGAACGAGGTGCACGCCCACCGCGCCGGTCGTGTCACCGAGCTCTCGGTCGCCCCCGGCCAGCCGGTCAAGACCGGCCAGGTGATCTGCGTCGTCTCCTCCGACTGAAAGTCGCAGGTGACCGACGAGACGATCAGGTGCCTCGAGCTGACCTCACCTAGCCCGTGCGGTCACCCGGGCCGTCACCCCCCACGATTCACTGCATCGGACGGCATCAGATCGACCGCTGGTACGTGCGGAACGTCCACGTCGCGAACAGCGACGTCACCGCGGTGAGCCCGAGCAGCAGCGCCATGTACATCCCGACGTCGTCCCACTTGCCGCCGACGACGACCGCGTCCCGGGCGGCGCGTACGCCCCAGTTGACCGGGTTGAAGCGCGAGACCTGGGACATCCAGTCCGGCATCACCGTCTGCTGGATCAGGATCGACGACAGGAACATCAGCGGCAGCCCGACGAAGTTCGCGGTCGCGATCATCGTCGCCTCGCGCCGCACGAGTAGCGCGATCCCGTTCGAGATCGCAGCGAATGGCATCGCGACGAGCGCGCCGACAGCGAGCACGACGATCCAGCCGAGCGCGCCGCCGTGCACGCGCACGCCGAGCGCCAGCCCGACGAGCAGGATGATCAGCGCTTGGATCAACGCCGTCAGGCCCGAGCGGACGACCTGCGAGAGGACGATCGAGAGCCGGCTGGCGGGGGTCGCGAGGAAGCGCGAGACGACGTTGCGGTCGAGGTCGGTGATCATTGCCATCCCCGCCCAGGTGCCGCCGAAGAACGCGTTCATGACGACGATCCCGGGCGTGAGGAACTCGATGTAGGTCGACGCGCCGCCGCGCAGCGCCGGCACGCGCGAGAACAGCTGGCCGTAGAGCAGCAGCCAGATCATCGGCTGGATCAGGAGGAGGGCGATCCAGATCGGCTCGCGCATCAGGTTGATCGCCTGCCGGACGACCATCCACCACGTGTCGCGGGCGACTCTCATACTGCCCCCACCGCTGTGTCGTCGGCGGCGAACTCCCGCCCGGTGTAGTGGAGGTAGACGTCGTCCAGCGAGGGCCGCGACGTCGTCACCGACGCGACGGCGATCCCGGCCGAGCTCAGCGACGCGAGGAGAGTGGGAATCGCCTGGGCTCCGTCGGGAACCCGGGTGCGGACGTGCACTCCGTCCAGCTTCGTCTCCCGCGCCCCCGGGAAGCGCTCGACGACGGCGACTGCCTCCGGTGCCCGCCCGTCGGCGTCCTGCAGCTCGACCGTGACGAGCTCGCCCTGGAGCCCACGCTTCAGGTCGTCGGGCGTGCCCTCGACGACGACCTGGCCGCGCGAGACGATCGCGAGCCGGTCGGCGAGCTGGTCCGCCTCCTCCAGGTAGTGCGTGGTCAGGAGGATCGTCAGGCTCTCCTGGTTCGCCAGCCGTTCGACCTCGACCCACATCGCCGCGCGCGCCTCCGGGTCGAGGCCGGTCGTCGGCTCGTCGAGGAAGAGGACGCTCGGCCGATGGATGAGGCCGAGCGCGATGTCGAGCCGGCGCTTCATCCCGCCCGAGTAGCCGCGGACGACTCGGTCGGCTGCGTCCGGCAAGCCGACGAGCTCGAGCACCTCCTTGACACGGGCGCGCACGCCGGAGCCGCGCAGTCCGTAGATCCGGCCCTGCAGCATCAGGTTCTCGCGTCCCGTCGCGTCCCGGTCGACGCCCGAGTCTTGCGGCACGTAGCCGATCGCGCGGCGGGCGCGGTTCGGGTGCCGGACGACGTCGTGGCCCGCGACGAGGGCGTGTCCGGAGTCCGGCTTCGTCAGCGTCGTCAGGACGCGGACGGTCGTCGACTTGCCGGCGCCGTTCGGCCCGAGCAGCCCGAACACCTCGCCCGCGTGGACGTCGAAGGTGACGCCGTCGAGCGCCTGGACGTCCTTGTAGCGCTTGCGCAGGTCCTGGACCGTGATTGCGTCCACGCACCCAATCTAACGGGCGCTACTTCTTCTTCCTGACCTTCTTTCGCTCGTACGCCCCGATGTCGCAACGGGCCCCCTGAGGGCGGGCCACCTTGCGCTGATCGGTCGACGGGCAGCCGAAACGGGCCCGGTCGATCGCCGGGCTGCGGGGGAGCAGCGCCTGCGTGGGTGCGAAGCCGCCGTTGCTGGCGACCGGGCCCAGCAGCGGGTTCCGGCCGATGATGTCCCCGAGCGCGGGGCTGAAGCCGCACGTGTTGCTGGGGAACTCGAGGTTGGAGCCCAGAGACGTGATCGGTACGCCGCAGGCAACGAAATCAGAGGACACGATCGAGTTCTGCACGGCGGTGGGTCCCGGCTCGGGGACGGTGATGCCAAGGATTCCCAGGACGCTCGCGACCGGCTGGAGCCGGCCCCGAAGCGGCAAACCGCTGGCGATGCCTCCAACCGAGCCGCCCCCAAGGTTGCCGCTGATGGTGACGTTCGTCAGCGTCGCCGTCCCGAGATTGCCGAAGCCGGAGCTGAAGTCCGAGGCCGTGTTTCCGCTGATCGTGACGTTCGTGAGCGTAGCCTTGCCGAGGTTGCCCATGCCGGCATTCAGGGAGGCTCGGTTGTAGCTGATCGTGGCATTCGTGAGCGTCAGCGACGCCTTGTCGCCGTTGGCCAAGCCCCCGTCGAGGAAGCCGGCCGCGTTCCGGGTGACGAGGACGTTGGTCAGGGTGGCCAGGCCGAGGTTCCCGAAGCCGCCGTTGGAGAAGGATCCGAAGTTGCCGCTGAAGACGACGTCGTTCAGTGTCGTGACGGCGAGATTGCCGAAGCCGCCGCTGAAGACCGCGGTGTTGCCGCTGAAGGTGACGTCGTTGAGCGTCGCCAGGCCGGCGTTGGCGAGCCCGCCGCCTGCGAAGGCCGAGCGGTTGCCCGTGAAGATCACGTTGTTGAACGTGGCGGCGGAGCCGGTGGCGATGTCGACGCCGCCCCCGGCGAGGAGCGGTCCCGGAGTTCCCTCGAGCAGACCGTTCTCGATCGTCACGCCGGTGAACGTCACCTGAGCCTGCCCGTGGCGGCCGATTCCGAAGACCCGATCGGTGTGATTGCCGTCGATCCCCACGCGGCCGCCGCTCGTGTTCGCGATTGCCACCATCGTCCCGTTGATGTCGAGGTCGCCGGTCGCGCCGTCGTCCTCGCCCGGCCCGACGACCGTCAGCGCGTAGGTGCCGGCCGTGCTCAGGTTGATCGTGTGCGGGCCGTCCCCGAGCACGTTGGCAGCCTGGATCGCGGCGCGCAGCGTGCAGGCGCCGCCCGGCAGGGTGGACGTGCACGTGCCGTCGAGCGGACGGGCGTGCGGCGCGTCGGCCGTGGCGGCGACCGTGAAGGTCGTCGCCTGGGCACGAGTAGAGGTGAGTGGGTGCGCCAGCGCGGTGGGGACCGGCAGGGCGAGGGCCAGCGCCGCGAGACCCAGGAGCCGGGCGGAGGTCATCGCAAGCGCACCGAGCGCGTGAAGACGCGCACGACGTGTCCACGGTCGACGAGAGCGATCGACAGCCCGTACGTCCCGGGGCGCATGCGGCCCGGGAGGGGCAGGTGGAGTGCGTTGAACCCGGGCTGCACCGCCGTACGCGCCGTCGTCACGCGCCGCCCCGCCTGCGTCAGGGTCAGCGTGGCGCTCGTGGCCCGTGACACCTGCAGCGTGACGATGATCTCCCCCGGGACGACGGATACGGATCCGACCCGAGCCGTCAGCTTCTTCCCCGATCGCTCGTACGCCCCGATGTCACACCCTTTGCCCTGGGGGCGGGGCACTCCGCGTGCGTCGGTCGAGGGCGGTGGACAACCGGACTTCGCCGCGTCGATCGCAGGGCTGCCCGGGAGCAAGGCATGCGTGGGCACGAAGCCGCCGCCGGCGCTGAGCGGCCCCAGCCGCGGCTCCACGTTCACGAGGTCGCCCAGGTCCGGCTTGAAGCCGCAGGTGTGACCCGCGAACTCCAGGTTCGACCCCTGGGAGGTGATCGGCCCCGAGCACTGCGCCCCGGGGGCGTTGTCGGCCACGATCGTCCTCCGGACCATCGTCGGCCCCGGCTCGGGGATCACGACGCCGCTGATCGCCAGAATCGGCGCGAGCGGTTGGAGGATCTCCCGCGCCTCCGGGCCGGTGGCCAGGCCTCCGGTGCCGCCCGGGCCCGAGTTGTCCGCGATGGTGACGTTGGTCAGCGTCGCCGTGCCGAGGTTGCCCATCCCGCCGAGGTCGCCCATGGCCGAGTTGCCGCTGATGGTGACGTTGGTCAGTGTCGCGTTCCCGAGGTTCCCGAAACCGCCGATCAAGAAGAAGGATGTGTTGTTGCTGATGGTCACGTTGGTCATGGTCAGCGTCGCCCCGTTGGCGTTGGCCATCGCGCCTGCGAGGCCGAAGGCCAGGTTGCCGGCGATGAGGACGTTCGTCAGCACCCCGATGCCGCGGTTGGCGAAACCGCCGTTGATGTTGGCCACGTTCGCGCTGATCACGACGTTCGTCAGCCTCACCGTCGCCTGCTCGTTGTTTCCGAAGCCGCCGTCGGCGATCACCGCCGAGTTGCCGGTGACGATCGAGTTGGCCAGGACGACCGTGCCCTCGTTTCGTATCCCTCCGCCGGCGAACGCCGAACGGTTGCCCGTGAAGATCATGTTGTTCAGGGTGGCCGTCGAGCCGGCGGCGACGTCGAGGCCGCCTCCGGAGTTCGGCGGGATCGAGGCGCCCGGCACCGACCCGTTCTGGATCCTGATCCCTACCATCGTGAGCTGAGCCGGCGCGCGCCGGCCCACCGAGAAGACCCGGTCGGTCAGATTGCCGTCGATCACGACGGGCGCGTTGGTCGCGTTCAGGATCACCACGCTCGTCCCGTTGACGTCCAGGTCGCCGGTTGCCGCATCGTCTTCGTTCGCTCCGACTACCGTCAGCGCGTAGGTGCCCGGGGTGCCGAGGTTGATCGTGTGCGGGCCGTCGCCGAGGAAGTTGGCTGCCTGGATCGCCGCGCGCAGCGTGCAGGTGCCGCCCGCCAGGGTGGAGGTGCAGCTCCCGTCGAGCGGAGCGGCGTGCGGCGCATCGCTGGTCGTGGCGACGTTTAACGTCGTCGCCTGGGCGACGCTTGTCCTGACCGGGTGGGCCGCGGCGGAAGGGGGTAGCTGGGCCAGGGCGACCGCCGCCGCGCCGAGAAGCCAGGCCGCCTTCACGGCACTCGACACTAAACCGCTGCCTACGGTGCGTCAATCAACGGTGCTGAGTAGACTCGCCCGCGGCCAGTGGACCTTTACGAGTACCAGGGCAAGGAGCTGTTCAAGCGCTTTGGCATCCCGGTTTCGGATGGTCGGCTCGCGACCACGCCCGAGGAGGCGCGCGCCGCTGCGACGGAGCTCGGCGGCCAGGTCGTCGTCAAGGCGCAGGTGCTAACCGGCGGGCGCGGCAAGGCGGGCGGCGTCAAGCTCGCCGACGACCCCACCGACGCGGCGCAGAAGGCCCGCGACATCCTCGGGCTCGACATCCGCGGCCACGTCGTCCACAAGGTCTGGGTCGAGAGCGCGTCCGAGATCGCCAAGGAGTACTACCTCTCCGTCACGTTCGACCGCGGCACGAAGAAGCCGCTCTTCATGCTGACGAAGGAGGGTGGGGTCGAGATCGAGCAGGTCGCCGAGGAGAACCCGGACGCGCTCGCCCGGCTCCACGTCGACGCACTCGAGGGCTTCCATCCCTACCAGGCACGCCGCCTGATCTACGGCGCCGGGATCGACGACCCGAGCGAGCAGAAGCAGATCCTGGGGATCGTCGAGCGGCTCTACCGCTGCTTCGTCGAGACCGACGCGATGCTCTGCGAGATCAATCCGCTGATCGTCACGCCCGAGGGCGAGGTGAAGGCGCTCGACTCGAAGTTCACGGTCGACGACAGCGCCCTCTTCCGCCATCCCGAGATCGCGGAGATGCGCGACGTCGCGGCGGCCGACCCGCTGGAGACGTTTGCGCGGGAGAAGGGCGTCACCTACGTGAAGCTCGACGGCGAGGTTGGGATCCTCGGCAACGGCGCGGGCTTGTCGATGTCCACCGTGGACGTGGTGGTCGTCGCCGGCGGGCGGCCGGCGAACTTCTGCGACCTCGGCGGCGGCGGCGACGCCCAGGGCGTGATCGACGCGCTGGAGGTGATCACGCGCGACCAGCAGGTGCGCTCGATCTTCTTCAACATCTTCGGCGGGATCACGCGCTGCGACGAAGTGGCGCGCGGGATCCTCGCCGCGCTCGAGCAGATGTCGATCGGGCTGCCGATCGTCGTCCGCCTCGACGGGACGAACTCCGAGGAGGGCCGGCAGCTGCTCGCCGACGCGGCCCCGGAGAACCTGCACGTCGAGCCGACGATGCTCGAGGCGGCGCAACGAGCTGTGGAGTTGGCCGCGTGAGTGACGTGTGGTCCGAGCGGGCGCAGTCGTTCCGGGACAGCCCGACCCATCGCGCGGGTCCGGATCTCGACCTCGTCGTCGAGTGGTGCGAGCCCGGCCCGGGCGTGAAGGCACTCGACGTCGCCACCGGCGGCGGCCACGTCGCCCGGCGGCTGAAGGAGGCCGGCTGCGAGGCCGTCGTCACCGTCGATCCGGCGCCCGGGATGCGGCCGGACGTCGTCGCCCGCGCCGAGCACCTCCCCTTCGAGGACGGCAGCTTCGACGTCGTCGTCAGCCGGATCGCCCCGCACCACTTCGAGGACATCCGCGTCGCCGTCGCCGAGATGGGGCGCGTCAGCAACCGGCTGCTGGTGATCGAGGACAACCTGTTCGTCAGCGAGGCGGCCGAGGAGGCCGAGCGCTTGCGCGACCCCACCCACGTCCGCTGCTACTCCGAGGACGAGTGGAAGGAGCTCGTCACCGACGCCGGCTTCGAGGTCGAGCAGGTGCAGGTGTTCGAGCGGCGGCGGGACGTCGAGGACTGGCTCGCCCGCGTCGAGACGCCCGAGGAGGACGCCGAGCGCGTCCGCGAGCTCCTGTCCGACCGGATCGAGGACGGCGAGCTGACGCTGCCCGCGATCGTCCTCAAGGCGCGACGGAGTCAGGGGTAGCGCGTGGCGATCATCGTCGACAACGACACGCGGCTCGTCGTCCAGGGCCTGACCGGCAGCGAAGGCCGCTTCCACGGCCTCCGCAACCGCAAGTACGGCACCAACGTCGTCGCGGGAGTGACCCCGAGCAAGGGCGGCCAGGACGTCGAGGGCATCCCCGTCTTCAACACCGTCGCGGAGGCGGTCGAGGAGGCGGGCGCGAACACGTCGCTGATCTTCGTCCCGGCCCGCTTCGCGTCCGACGCGATCTACGAGGCGGTCGACGCCGGCATCGGCACGGTCATCTGCATCACGGAGCACATCCCGGCCCACGAGATGCTCCGCGTCTACACCTACATCCGGCCCAAGGGCGTGACGATGATCGGCCCGAACTGCCCCGGTGTCCTCTCGCCTGGGAAGGCGAACGTGGGGATCATCCCCGCGGAGGTGTTCGCCGAGGGCACGATCGGCCTCGTCTCGCGCTCGGGCACCTTGACGTACCAGATCGGCTACGAGCTGGCGCAGCTCGGCCTCGGGAACTCCACGATCGTCGGCATCGGCGGCGACCCCGTCGTCGGCTCGTCCTTCATCGACATGGTCGAGCGGTTCGAGGCCGACCCGGAGACGGAGCTGATCGTCCTTGTCGGCGAGATCGGCGGCGACGAGGAGGAGAAGGCGGCCCGTTTCGTCGACAAGCACGTGTCGACGCCGGTGGTCGCCTACATCGCCGGCTTCTCGGCGCCGCCCGGCAAGACGATGGGGCACGCGGGCGCGATCATCTCCGGTTCCTCGGGCACGGCGCAGGCGAAGAAGGAAGCCCTCGAGGCGGTCGGGATCCAGGTCGGCACGACGCCGACCGAGGTGGCCCAGCTGGTCTCAGAGCGTTTCGGCGCGCGCACGTAGACCTCCGCGCGCATCTCTACACTCGCCTCGATGGAAACCATTTCCTTCGCTCGCGGGATCCCGGCGCCCGAATGCCTTCCGGTGGAGGAGCTGGCGGACTGCGCCCGGGCGGCGGTCGAACGCGACGGCCACACGGTTCTCTCGTACGGGCCGGTCGGCGGCTACGAACCGCTGCGCGAGTGGATCGCAGAACGTCACGGCGTCTCGCCCGGCCGGGTCCTCGTCACGAACGGCTCGCTGCAGGGCTTCGTCTTCCTCGCCTCCCGCTTCGCCGGCGCGCGGGTGCTCGTCGAGTCGCCGACGTACGACCGGCCGCTGAAGATCCTCGCCGGCCTCGGTGCTGAGGTGGAGGCGCTGCCGATGGACGAGGACGGGCTCGACCCCGACGCGCTCGAACCGGCGCTCGCGCGCGGGCCCGAGACGGCGTTCCTCTACACGATTCCGACCTTCCAGAACCCGAGCGGCCGTACGCTGTCGACCGAGCGCAGGCACCGGCTCGTCGAGCTCGCGCACGCGCGCGACCTGCTCGTGCTGGAGGACGATCCGTACGGGCTCGTCCGGTACGAGGGCGAGCCGCCGCCGACGCTGTTCGAGCTCGACGGGGGTGAGCATGTCGTCTACTCGTCCTCCTTCTCCAAGACCATCGCGCCGGGCGTCCGCGTCGGCTACTTCGTCCTGCCTGCTGCGCTGGAGCACGAACTCGAGCAGCTCGCCGTTTCGACCTACATCACGCCCGTCTTGCTCGGGCAAGCGACCGTGTTCGAGTTCCTGCGGAGGGGACGCTTCGAGCCGAACCTCGAACGCGTCCGCGATCTGCTCCGCGTCCGCCGCGACGCGATGCTCGAGGCGCTCGCGGCGGAGCTCGGCGGCGCCGCCCGGTGGAGCCGTCCGGAGGGCGGCTACTTCCTGTGGCTCGACCTTTCGGAGGACGTGGACGCGGCCGACCTGCTCCGGCGTGCCGAGGACGCGGGAGTCACCTTCGTGAAGGGCGCGGACTTCGGCGGCCCTCGGTCGTCGGCGCGGCTCGCGTTCAGCTTCGTCTCGCCGGACGAGATTCGCGAGGGCATCAGGCGCCTGGCGGCGCTGGTCGGCCGCCCCGTCGCGGCTGTTTAGGCGGTCCGGCTCAGGGTCCCGAGAGAGCGGGGAACGAGGCGCGGCTGGCGCGGAGGCACGAGCGACCCCCGGCTATGGAGCCGAAAGGTGGGACACGGCGTGTCGCCCGTCAACGCGCACAGACCGGCCCGCCGGAAGTAGCAGTCGTCGCAGGTGACACCCTCTCGTTTGCTCACTTTTGGCCCCCTGGAAGAGATTGACGTACCGCAGCGACAAGGCGGGATACTACGAGTCGCCCACGCCAAGGCAAGGGTTGCCGCGACTGAAAACTGACCAATTTCCGGCCGTTTTAAACGGCCGAAATCTGTCCTTTACTGACGTTTTTGCGGCAGTGTTGCCAGCGCGTGCAACGCCTGTTGAAAAGTCTCCACAGGGATGATGCGCAGGCCGTGCGCGTACTTCCTCGCCTCCCGGTAGTTCTCCCCGGCAGGCACAAGGAACACGTCCACATGCGCCTTGCGAGCTCCGATGGTTTTCTGCTTCACGCCGCCGATCGCGCCCACGCTGCCGTCCAGCTCGATCACGCCCGTAGCCGCCACGCGGTAGCCGTGGTCGACGTTGCGGCCGCGCTCCTCGAGGATTTGAAGGGCGAAGGCGAGGCCCGCCGAGGGGCCGCCGACGTTCCGCAGGTTGAATCGGATCTTCAGCGGCAGGTCGATCCTCAAGGCTGGGCTGATCTCGGCGAGGATCCCGAGGAGCGGCCGACCCGACTTCGGGTCTCGCTTCGTCCGGATGTCCACCTTGCGCCGGCTGTCGCCGCGCCGGACGCTGACGTGGAGGGTCTCCCCGACGGCGTGGTCGCCGACGGCGCTCTGGAGCTGGCTGGTCGTATAGACGCGCTTCCCGTCGATGGCGAGGATCACGTCGCCGATCTCGAGCTTGCCGTTCGAGTCCGAGTTGGCGGAGACCTGAGCGACGCGGACGCCGTCGGTCTTAATCTTGACCTTGTACCCGAGCTTGCGCAGGGCCACCGCCGACGCGATCTGCTGTGAGATCTCCATCGCACGGCGGTCCGCCTCGATCCGCTCCCGGTCCGTGATCCCCGGTGGGACGATGTCCTCGTGCTTGACGAGCGTCGACCCCTCGCGCAGCCCGGGGAACATCCGCTCGAGCAGTGACGCCTTCCGCTCGAGCACGTCGACGTAGTAGATCTCCCCGCCGTCCGTTCGGTCGTGACCGCCGGGGACGCTCACGAGCGCGGCGAGCGGGTGCGCTCGATCCGGCACGAGCAGGAACGAGTCGCTCGTCGTCGTCAAGAGGAGGACGAACGTGACCGCGAGGACGACCAGGCCTGCGACCGCGAGCCGCAGTGGGGTCAGGGCTCTCTGCACCTACAAAGGATACTCGGGGTTTGTTAGAGCAAGCCGCGGAGGAGTCCGCCGTCGACTGACACGGTGACGCCGTTCACATAACGGGCGCGCTCGGAGGCGAGGAAGCAGACGACGTCGCCGAACTCCTGCGGCGTACCCCAGCGGCCGAGTGGGATCGTCTTCAGGTCGGCCTCGGTCGGGCCCTCGGGGTAGAGCTGCGCCAGCCGCGCCGTCTCGATCCGCCCCGGCGCGATGCAATTGACGGTGATCCCGCGCGGGCCGAGCTCCCGCGCGAGCGACTTCGCCCAGCCGGTGACGCCCGGCCGGACGGCATTCGAGAGCGCGAGGTTCTCGGTCGGCTCCTTCACGGCGCTGGACGTGAGCACGAGGATCCGGCCGCCCTCGCTCTTCTCCAGATGCGGGAGGCAGAGCTGGACGAGCCGGACCGCCGGGACGAACAGCAGCTCGACCGCCTGCTCCAGGTTCTCGGCGGTCACGGCGGTCGCAGGGCCGGGCGGCGGGCCGCCGCCGTTCCAGACCAGGATGTCGATGCCGCCGAAGGCCTGGAGCGTCCGGTCGACGACGTCCTGGAGGTGGCGCGGGTTCGTGACGTCGCCGCGGACCGCCAGGGCGCCGATCCTCTCGGCCTCGCGCTCGAGGAGGTCGCGGCGGCGGGCGAACATCGTCACGTTGGCGCCTTCGCCGGCGAGCGACTCCGCCGTCGCGAGCCCGAGGCCGGAAGAGGCGCCCGAGACGATCGCCGTCCGGCCTTTGAGGCCGAGGTCCATTGACCTAGGTGGTGAGCACGCCGACGACGTCGCGGACGGCCTCGGCGGAGTTGGTCAGGAGCTTCTGCTCGTCTTCCGACAGCTCCAGCTCGACGATCTCCTCGATCCCGCCCGCGCCGAGCTTGACGGGGACGCCCATGTAGAGGCCGTCGATGCCGTATTCGCCCTCGAGGTAGGCCGTGCAGGGGAGGACGCGCTTCTCGTCGAGCATCACCGCGTGGACCATCTGTGCCGTGGCGGCGCCCGGCGCGTACCACGCGGAGGTTCCGAGCAGGGTGACCACCTCGCCGCCCCCCGTTGCGGTCCGGTCGACGAGCTCGGCGATCCGTTCTTCGTCGACCAGCTTCGTCAAGGGGACGCCGCCGACTGTCGTTGCCGAGACGACCGAGACCATCTGGTCACCGTGGCCCCCGAGCACGAGCCCCTGGACGTCCTTGACGGAAGAGCCCGTCTCCCAGGCGATGAAGGTCCGGAACCGAGCCGTGTCGAGGATCCCCGCCTGACCGAACACCCGCTCCCGCGGGAATCCGGAGACGTTCTTGGCGACGTGGCACATCGCGTCGAGGGGGTTCGAGACGACGATGAGGATCGCGCCCGGTGACTGCGCGATCGCCTGTTCGGTGACCGAGCCGACGATCCGCTCGTTCGTCGTCACGAGGTCCTCGCGGCTCATGCCGGGCTTCCGGGCCACGCCGGCGGTGATCACGACAACGTCCGAGCCGGCCGTCTTCTCGTAGCCGTTCGAGCCCGTGACCTTCGCTTCGTACCCGAGGACGGGTCCGGCCTCGTTGATGTCGAGCGCGATCCCCTGGGGCAGATTCTCGACGATGTCGACGAGGACGACGTCCGCGTAGTCGCGGCGCGCGATCTCCTGGGTCACGGTGCGGCCGACCATGCCGGCACCGACGACGGTGATCTTCCGCCTCATACGCGCACCGCCAGCTTCTCGATCAGGGCGTCCGCGACCTCGCTGGTGCCCACGGCGGTCGGGTCGTCACGGCGCGGCTTCATGTCGTACGTGACGCTCTTGCCCTCCTGGATCACCTCGGAGATCGCCTGCTCGAGGTTGTCCGCCGCGTTCTGCTCGTCGAGGTGCCGGAGCATCAGCATCCCGGAGAGCAGCTGGGCCATCGGGTTGACCTTGTTCTGGCCGGCGTACTTCGGCGCCGACCCGTGGGTCGGCTCGAAGACGGCCACGTCCTCGCCGTGGTTCGCGCCGGGGGCGAGTCCGAGGCCGCCGATCATCCCCGCGCAGAGGTCCGAGAGGACGTCGCCGTAGAGGTTCGGGAGGACGAGCACGTCGTACTCCTCCGGCCGCTGGACTAGCTGCATGCACATGTTGTCCACGATCCGGTCGTCGAACTCGATGTCGGAGTTTTCCTCGGCGACCTCGCGCGCGACGCGGAGGTAGAGGCCGTCGGAGAACTTCATGATGTTCGCCTTGTGCACGGCGGTGACCTTGCGGCGGCCGTTGCGGCGCGCGTAGTCGAAGGCGAACTGGACGATCCGGCGCGAGCCCGTGATCGAGATCGGCTTGATCGAGATGCCGGCGTCGCGGTTGCGGAGCTTGCCGCCGTGGGCCTCGATCCAGGAGATCAGCTCCTCCACCTCCGGGGTGCCTTGCTCGTACTCGATGCCGGCGTAGAGGTCCTCGGTGTTCTCGCGGACGACGATCAGGTCGACGTCGTCGAAGCGCGTGCGGACGCCGGGATAGGTCTTGCAGGGCCGCACCTGCGCGTAGAGGTCGAGCTCCTTCCGCAGGGCGACGTTGACGGACCGAAAGCCGCCGCCGACCGGGGTCGTGATCGGCCCTTTGAGTGCGACGCCGGTCTCGCGGATCGCGTCGAGCACCTCGGGCGGCAGCGGGTTGCCGCCGTGCTTGTCCATCACGTCGGCGCCGGCCTCGCGGACGTCCCAGTCGAACTCGACGCCGGTCGCCTCGAGCACGCGCCGCGTCGCCTCGGTCAGCTCGGGCCCGGTGCCGTCGCCGGGAATCAAGGTCACCCTATGTGCCACGGCGCGTGACTCTAGCGGCCGGTTGTAGAGTCACGCGCCGCATGACACTTGCGGAAGCAGCAGCACAGGCCGACGAGCTCGCGCAGTCCGGTGCGGAGCGCGAGCTGGCGACGCTGCGCCAGCAGTGGGACGACGAGCTCGAGTCCGCGGCGCGGAGCGCCGACTACCGCGAGCGCGCCGTCGCCTATCGCGCGATCGGCCAGTTCCGCTTCCGCCAGAAGCTCGAGCTCCTTCGGCGGGGACTCGACGACGAGAGCCCGCCGGCGCGGGGCGCGTCGCTCGTCTCGGTTCAGCTGCTGTCGCGCGGGAACCCCGGCGTCGTCAACTCGATGCGGCCGCTGCTGCACACGCTGGCCACGGTCGACGCGAACAACGCGGTGCGGCGGCTCGCGATCGTGTGCCTCCGCAACGGCTCGCCGCAGCGCGAGACGATCGTCCTCCTGAACGGGCTCGCCGAGGACGACGAGCAGGAGGCGGAGCTCCGCAAGACGGCTCGCGCGGTTGCCGCGGACCTGCGCAAGCGGGCCGGCGCGAAGCTCTAGACGCCGTCAGCGCACTTGCAGACGCGCGCCTTGATGGCCCGCCCGCACGACGGGCAGATGCGACCCTTGTTGCGCCACTCGAGGGCGCTCTTGTGCACGCCGGCGAGGGCCATCACGTAACCGACACCCATCGTCACGACGGCGAAGACGGCGATGTGCGGGTCGAATTCCATGTCGTTCCCTTTGTTTCCGGCAGGCGCCGCCGCGCATGCGGGTGCGCTCGGAAGTACAACTCCCGTCGCCGCCGATCGGATACGTGGGTGTAGAGCTCGGTCGTCGCAAGATCGGCGTGGCCGAGCATCTCCTGGACGGAGCGGAGGTCGGCGCCGCCTTCCAGCAGATGCGTCGCGAAGGAGTGGCGGAGGAGGTGCGGATGGATGCGCTCGGGCTCGAGGCCTGCCTTTGCGGCGAGCTTGCGGAGGATCAGGAACGCGCCGGCACGGGTCAACGGGCCCCCGCGGGCGTTGAGGAAGAGCTCCGGGCGGTGCCGCTTGTCGAGGTAGGGACGCCCGCGCGCGAGGTAGCGGCGCACCGACTCCGCGGCGTGGCGGCCGAGCGGCACGACGCGCTCCTTGCTCCCCTTGCCGAGGGCGCGGACGAGCCTCCCGTCGAGGTCGACCGAAGCCTTGTCCAGCCCCACCGCCTCGCTGACGCGCAGGCCCGCGCCGTAGAGGAGCTCCACCAGCGCGCGGTCGCGGAGGTCGCGCGGGGCCGTCCCGTTCGCGGCCTCGACCAGGCGTTCCGCCTCCGCGGGCGAGAGCGTGCGCGGGAGCTTCCGGCGCCGCGGTGGTAGGTCGAGCTCGGCGGCCGGGTTGTCGTCGCGCGAGCCGAGGAGCTGCTGGTGGCGGAAGAAGGAGCGCAGCGCCGCGATCCGGCGGGCGATCGTCGTGCCGGCGAGCCCGGCGGCGCGCAGCTCGGCGAGGTAGCGCTCGAGCTCCTCGGTCGTGACGGTCTCGAGCGGGCGTCCGAGCCAGTCCCTGAGCCGGCGGAGGTCGCGGCGATACGCCTCCACGGTGCGCGGGGCACGGGTCGTCCTGAGCAGCGCCAGGAATGCCTCGACAGGCGGGTCGAAGGTATGCGCAGCCACGGCCCGAGGTTCGCCCCGCCGCCCCGATCGCCTGCCCGCGCCCCTGTGGACGAAGAGTCACACACTCGTCACACATGGGTCTGACCCATCGGATCAAGCCATGTCCGCAGAGACAATGGGTCCTGTTGGCAAATCGTCACACTCTTGTCACACGTGGGTCTGACCCATGATTTTCGGCCCTGTCGGAAAAGGCCGTCGGCGGTAGTCAGCTCCGCGGATGGGCCCGGTCATAGACGCGGCGCAGGCGTTTTCCGTCGACGTGGCTGTACATCTGCGTGGTCGAGAGGGAGCTGTGGCCGAGCAGTTCCTGGATCGTCCTGAGGTCGGCGCCGCCTTCGAGGAGATGCGTGGCGAACGCGTGCCGGAGCCGGTGCGGATGGGCGAACACGCGCCGCAGCGTCGACGTGTCGAGGCGGCGGCCGCGGGCGGAGAGGAAGAAGGCATTCTCGGCGCCGCGCGCGAGCTTCGGCCTCGCCTCGCGCAGGTAGCGCGCGAGCCAGTGCGCTGCCTCCTCGCCGAGCGGCACCGCGCGCTCCTTGCCGCCCTTGCCTCGGACGTGCACCTGCTCCTGCTCGAACTCGACGTCGGCGAGGTCGAGCCCGACGGCCTCGGCGCTGCGCAGCCCGGCCGAGTAGACGAGCTCGACGAGCGCGCGGTTCCGGAGCGCCAGCGGCCCCTCGCCGTCCAGGGAGTCGAGCGCCGCCTCGACCTCGGCGGCGCGGGGCGTGTCCGGCAGCCGGCGCGGCCGGCGCGGCGCCAACGACGCGTCCGTTACCCGGGCGGGCCCGAGCGTGAAGCGGAGGAAGCTCCGCACCGCCGCCAGCTTCCGCCCGATCGTCGCCGGCGCCAGCTTGCGCGGCCGCGCCCGGCCGAGCTCGGTCGCATAGTCGGCGAGGACGCGGACGTCCACGGCCTCGACCGGCGTTCCACGGCGGCCGAGCCAGCGCGCGAACTCCTCGACATCGACGCGATAGGCGCGCCGTGTCGCCTCGCTCAGCTTCGGCGAGGCGAGGAAGCGTTCGACTGCGGCTTTCGTCTCCACGCGGAGGCATTCGCGCCGCGACTAGCATCGCCTGCCATGCGCGAGCCGCCCCTCGAGCGCTACGCGGATCTGATCGTCGCCGTCGGCGCCAACGTCCAGCCCGGCCAGCTCGTCGACGTCTCGAGCGCGCTCGGCAAGGAAGAGCTGACCCGCGCGGTCACTGCCGCCGCGTACCGAAGCGGCGCGAAGTTCGTCGACGTCAACTACTACGACCCGCATGTCAAGCGGGCGCGAGTACAGCACGTCGCCGAGGAGTCGCTCGACTACATCCCGCCCTGGTTCGGGGAGCGGACGCTGCAGCTCGGGGAGGCGCGGGCGGCATCGATCTCCCTCTCCGGCCCCACAGCGCCCCATCTCTTCGAAGACCTCGATCCGACGCGGCTCGGCCGGGACATCTACCCGCGCGTGAAGGAGTGGATGAAGGTCACGAACGACCGCTCGGTGAACTGGTCGATCGCGCCGGCTCCGACGCGGGAATGGGCCCAGCTCGTCCATCCCGACCTCGAGCCGGCGGAGGCGCTCGGTCGCCTCTGGGAGGCCGTCGTCCACGTCTGCAGGCTCGACGAGGCGGATCCGGCCGCCGCCTGGCGGGCGCGTACCTCGGATCTGAGCGCCGCCGCGGACCGCCTGACGGAGCGCCGCTTCGACGCGATTCACCTGGAGGGGCCGGGAACGGACCTCACCGTCGGGCTGCTGCCCACCTCGCGCTGGATCGGGGGCGCCGACACGACCGCCGAGGGGATCGAGCACATGCCGAACCTGCCGACGGAGGAGGTCTTCACGACCCCCGACCCGACACGAGTGGACGGCGTCGTGCGCGCGACGATGCCGCTGTTCACGCAGGGCCGCGTACTCGAGGGGATCGTCGTCCGCTTCGAGGGAGGCCGCGCCGTCGAGATCGATGCCGACGTCGGGGCCGAGGTGCTGCGCACGCTCACCAGCAGGGACGAGGGCGGCGCCCGACTCGGAGAGCTTGCGCTCGTCGACCGGGAAGGGCGGATCGGCCCTCTGGAGACTGTCTTCTACGACACGCTGCTGGACGAGAACGCGGCAAGCCATCTCGCCCTCGGCGCGGGCTACGAGCAAGGAGTGGGCCAGGAGGATCGCGGGCGGATCAACGAGAGCGAGATCCACCTCGACTTCATGATCGGGGGCCCCGAGGTCGACGTCACCGGGATCACGAGGGACGGCGAGCGCGTACCCGTCCTCCGCGACGCAGCCTGGCAGCTCTAGTCGGTCGGTAACCGCGAGTAGACGACGAAGTCGACGCGGCGCCCCTGCCGGGGGCTGAAGCGCGCCGACCGCTCGACGCCCTCGCGGACGAAGCCGGCGCGCTCGGCAACGCGTTGCGAGGGGATGTTCTCCGTGTCGGCGCGGAGCATGAGCCGCTCGCAGCCCGCCGCGCCGAGCGCCCAGTCGCTGACGAGGCGGAGCGCGCGGGTGGTCAAACCCTGGCCGCGTGCGTCCTCGCGCGCCCAGTAGCCGACCTCGCCGATCTGGTTGACGCGGTCGATCCAGCGGATCCCGATCCCACCCAGCAGGCGCCCGGTGGAGGCGTCGACGACGGCGAACGGGGACGCGGCGCCGTCCGCCCACGACTCCCGAATCTGCGCCAGCCAGGCGCGAGCGTCGGTATCCGTGTACGGCTGCGGAATCGAGTCGAGCCAGCGGGTGATCTCCTCGTCGCCGTCGAGCGCCTCCGTCAGTTCACCGACGTCGTCCTCGCGCCAGACCCGGAGCGCGACGACACCGTCCGATAGCCGCCGGTCGGGCGCGAGCACGTCCACGCGCCGAAGCTAGCTCATCGACTCGGGGGGCCGCACGGGCATTCGGGCGGCCAATCCCCGACCCGCAGGCCCGTGCGCGCCAGGAGCCGATTTCCGTAGCCGCCTCGATGGCCGGCGCCTGCGACCGCCGTAGTTTGGCCGCCATGACGTAAAGCCATTAGCCGTCCGTTGGCCGCGCCGTAGTTCGTCGTGAGCCACCCCCCGGACGCTCGAGCCGCATGCGCAACGGCTCTCAGCGAAGGGAGGTGACCCAGATGTCGAAGACGAAGAAGACGCTCGCGACGGCGCTCGTGGCCCTGGCGGCCGCAGCGACTCCGGTAGTGAGCTTGGCGCTCAGCGCCGGCAGCGAGGCAGTGCCTCTCGCTTGCCAGAGCGGGACCGGCGGCGGATGTACCGCCTAGAGAGCGACCGACATCGGCGGACGCAAGCACGAAGAGCCTCTCCTGAGGCTCTTCGTGCACGTGCGCGAGACTGAAGCTCTCGCTCTTGTTAACACCTGTCGACGGTGTTACGTTCGCGGGACGAGTGGGAGGGGAGGTGATTACGTGAAGCTCTCCATTCTCCGGATCGTCCTGATCGTGCTCAGCATCATCGCTATCGCTGCTGGTCCGGCTGCGAGCGCCGCCTTTGCTGGCGGCGGGATCCAGCCGGCATGCCAAGGCGGCGGCGGCGGCTGCACAGGTTAAGCAAGCCGTTCGAGTTCGCGAGTAGCTAGTACGACGCGAGGGCCCCCACCGGGGTCTTCGCGTTTAGACGGCCGCGGAAACGTCCAGTAGCGAACGCGAGCGAGCGGCTGCGGCTGTGTTGCCCTTCTGCTCGTAAAGTGCGATCGCGCGCCTTACGGCGTCGACTGCCTCGTTTTCCCGAGCCGCAAGCCGCAGGACCTCGGCAAGGTCGAGCAACGTCTTCGCGCGGTGATTCAGCTTGTCCGTCGACTCCGCGATCTGAAGCGCCTCGCGGGCGAGCGTCTCGGCCTCCGCGAAGGCTCCATCCCGGGCGCGGAGCTTCGCCTCGACCGAACGCCACGAGGATTGTGCGTCGAGATCTTCGTTTCCTGAGCGCTCTCTCGATGTCGCAAGCCACACGTTCGCTTCGTCGTAGCGTTGTTGGGAATAGAGCACGTCTGCGAGTTCCGCGGCCCGCGACGCGAGTAGGGCCGGCTCGTTCAGTTGGATGCACGTCTCGCAACTCACGAGCAGCGCTGCCTCGGCGGCGTCTGGCTGCTCACGCAACACCTCAATTGCTCCACGAATGAACTCGCAGGTCTCGCCCGCCGCGAGCGGCTGCCCGAGTTGCTCGTACAACGTCTTCGCGCGGTCAACAAGCTCCAGCCCTTCTCTGAAACGGCCGCGCATTCCTTCGAGGCCGCCGAGCCAGACCAGCACGTTCGCCTCGCTCGCGGGGTCGCCCTCATGGGTGTTCAAGAACTCCACGCATTGCGCGACCGCTTGCTCGACGGGGCGCGGTCCGTAGTAGAGGGCACCCCCAAGCGAGTTCAGGCAAGTCGACGGCGACCATCCGGCTCTTCGATAGTGGGCCGCAGCCTTCGCAGCAGCTTCCTCGAGCCCGGCGTTTTCGCAGTGGAAGTTGCCTCTTACCAGCCCGATGGAAAGCCAAGCGCGCCCAGCGGAGCGGTCGTCATTGGACGCCTCGAACGTCGAGATCGCCGCTGACGCCAGCTCCAGCAGCCCGCCTGCGGCCGCATCCGGGTCCCTCAGAGTGCGCATGACTTCCAATTCGATTCTTGCGCGGAGCTCGAGACGGCGATCGCCCTCCGCTTCCGACGTCTTAACTACTTCCGTCAGCACCTCTTCGGCGTGCTCGAGCTCGCCGCGCATTCGTAATGCCAATCCGAGCTCGCAAGCGACCTCGCGGGTCAGCTCGAGTTCCGGAGGGAGTAGGTCGACAGCGCGCCCCAGCAGATTGACGGCCGCCGACGCGTCCGCGCGCTTCCAGGCGCGGATGCCCGCACGGCCGAGCCGTTCTCCGCCTGCGGTGGCGAGCTCTCGAGCATGCTCGTCCGCGCGCGCGAGCTCGACGCGGTACCGATATGCCTGCTCGAAGTGGTAGCCGACCAGCTCGTCGGCGCCGTCGCGGCGGTCGAGGCCGTTGGCGGCGAGCTCGTGGAGCTCCGCCCGCTCCGCCTTCGGGATCCCGCGATAGGCGACGTCCCGGACGAGCACGTGGTGGAAGCGGTAGAGCTCGTCCAGGGGGCGAACCAGGCCGCGTTCCGCCAGCGCCTGCAGGTGGCGCGTGGTCGCCGGTCCGTCGTCCGCGGGCGTGAGGTCGTCCAGCTCGGTGCGCGAGAAGCGGCGTCCCACGACAGCGGCGCGGCGCAGGACGGCGAGCTCGCGCGGAATGAGCCGGTCGAGGCGGCTCGCGATCAGGGCCTCGACCGTCGGCGGCGCCTTGTCGAGCGAGACGTCGGGAGCCTCGGCAGCGAGGGCGAGCAGCTGCTCGGCGAAGAGGGGGTTTCCCCCAGCGTGCTCGACGATCCGCTCCTGGATGTCGGGCGCGACAGGACCACCCGCGAGCTTTTCCACCAGCGCGCCGACGTGCTCGGCCGGAAGCGGGTCGAGCTCGATTACGAAGCCAGTCGACGTCGGGCCGCCCCAGCCGGGGCGCGCCACGAGCAGATCCCGCCGGGCGAGGCAGAGAACGAGGATCGGCGCGTCCGCCCACTCGCCGAGGTACTCGACGAGATCGAGCAGCGTCGGCTCCGCCCAGTGCACGTCGTCGAGCGCCAGCACCAGCGGCTGCTCGCGCGCGAGGGCCTCGACGAGCCGGCGAACCGCCCAGAACGCCTCGCCCGGCGCCGCCGGGCCCTCGGCGACGCCGACGAGCTGGCCGACGCGCTCCGCGACCTGCTCCGCGTCCTCGTCGCCGCCGAGGAGGGAGGCGATGCCGGCGACGGAGGCTTCCGGCGCCGCTTGGCGCACCATCTCCGCCACCGGGAGATAGGTCGCGCCGGTTCCGTAGGAGACGCAGCGGCCGATGAGGGTGCGCGCCTCGTTCTTCAGCGAGTCGACGAGCTCGCGCGCGAGCCGCGTCTTGCCGATGCCGGCCTCGCCCACGACCGTGACGACGGCGCAGCGCCCGTCTTTCCGCGCGCGCTGGAAGGCCGTGCGGAGCCGGCGCAGCTCCTTCTGCCGTCCGACCAGCGGCGCGTCCAGCCGCCGCGCGACGGCCGGGGCCTCGGCGATCAACGCGTCGAGACGCCACGCGCTCAGCCCGTCCCCGAGCTCGATCGGCTCGGCGCGGATCGCGTCCCGCACCAGCCTCTGGGTCTCGTCGCCCAGGACGATCTCGCCCGCGCCGGCGCGCTTCTCGAGATGAGCCGCGATGTTCAACGGGGCACCGGTGACGAGCGTGTCCGCACCGGGCCCGGACACGACCACCTCGCCGCTGTTGATCGCGATCCGGACCGCGAGCCGAGCGTCCCAGTCGGACGCGACCTCCTCGCTCACGCGCGCGACGGCCGCGCGCACGTCCACGGCCGCGCGAACGGCGCGGAGCGCGTCGTCCTCGTGCAGCTCCGGGACGCCGAACAACGCCATCACGGCGTCGCCGACGAACTTCTCGACGAGGCCGCCGTGCCGCTCGATCGCGTCGCGCGCCGCCTTGAAGTACGCGCCGATCACGCGCCGGTAGGCCTCCGGGTCGAGGCGGGTGGCGAGCTCCGTCGAGGTGACGATGTCGCAGAAGAGGACGGTGACGGTACGGCGCGATTCCGTCGGTGCCGGACGATCGTCGTCGGTCGCGCCGCGGAGGCTCGGATCCTGGTCGAGGATCTTCCTTTCCAGCGCGCGCAACGCCTCGCCCGGCTCGAGCCCGAGCTCGTCCTGGAGCATCCGGCGGGCATTGCGGTAGGCGGCGAGCGCGTCGGCCTGGCGGCCGGCGGCGTAGAGGGCGCGCATCAGCTGCGCGCGGAACTGCTCTCGGAGCGGGTGCTGCTCCACGAGCTCCTCCAGCTCGCCGGCCAAGTCGTCGCGGCCGAGCGCGAGCTCCGCCTCGATGCGCTCCTCGATCGCCTCGAGCCGCGACTCCTCGAGCCGCCGGATCGCCGGCTGCGCGAAGGACTCGAACGCAAGATCCTCGAGCGGCGCACCGCGCCACAGGGCGAGCGCGGCGCGCAGCTTCTCCGCGCGTTCTCGCGGCTCCTCCTGGCGCGCCTCGGCGACGAGCCGCTCGAAGCGAGCGAGGTCGAACCGCTCCGGATCGACCCGCCGAGCACGTCGCGCCCGAGTGCCTTCCGCAGGTGCGAGACGTAGTTCTGCAGGGACGCGGCCGCGCTCTTCGGCGGCTCCGGCCCCCAGACCTCGTCGATCAGCCGATCCGCCGAGACGGGCTCGTTCGCGTGTAACAGCAGGAAAGCGAGGACGGCGCGGGCACGCTGCCGCTCGACGGGCACGACGCGCCCGTCGTCGACGACCTCGAGCCGGCCGAGGATCCGGAACTCCATGTGACGGTTGTAGCACTGTCCGCCGAAGCCGAACAGGCGCCGGATTAGAGCTGGATTAGAGCCGGGCCCGACAGTGGCGCTGCGATGACCAACGAAGTTGCAGCGGAATTCGACGGCGCCGGTCTCGTGGCCGAGGTGGAGCGCTATCTCGCCACGGTCGACGCCTTCCGCGCCGCGGGGCAGGAGCCCCGGTGGTTGCCCGAAGCCATGCCGCCTCGGACCGCTGGCCGCGGTCGTCGCACCGGACGCATCACCACACCGAGAGGAGGCATCACATGAGCAAGATCCGGCTTCCGAGCCCTGCTGCCGTGCTGGCAGCGATCGCGCTCTTCGTCGCGCTGAGCGGAACGGCAGTGGCCGCCGGGATCGTGGCCAAGGCCAAGTTCGCGCTCAACGCGGGCAAGCTCCAGGGCCAGACCGCGGCGCAGGTCGCCGCACTGCCCGGGCCGGCGAGCGCGGCCGTCGACCTTGTCGCGACGAGGTCGACCTCGATCTCGATCCCGGCCAACGCAGCTCGCGTACTCACGATCGCCTGCCAGGCGGGCGAGAAGGCGCTCAGCGGCGGCTACACCACGAATGGGGTCGTGCTGTCCGCCTCGACGGCTCCGAGCAGCGACGGGGCCTCGTGGCAGATGGCCCTCGTGAACATCGGAGACTCGACTGCAACCGGCACCGCGTACGCCGTCTGCGTGAAGTGAGCAAGCGCACGGCGCGGAGCGGAACCGGTGCGTGAAAGAACGAAATGAACGCCACACCGAGACACCTGAAGCGAACGCTCATGGCCGCTGCGGCCGTGACGGTTGCGCTCGTCCTGGTTCCCGCCGCGTCGTCCATGGGTGAGTACGCGGACGCGGCCGGCGACAGCGGGACCGCGGGCGACATCACGGGCCTCAATGTCACGAGCGACCCGAGCGGCCAGGTCTTCTTCCGGATTAACGGCAACGGCCTGTCCTCGTCTGAGACGAACGTAACGTGGCTGATGGTCGACGCGGACGCGAATCCGTCGACGGGAGACCCCGACTTGATGGGGGCGGAGTACCAGTTCTACGTCGACAACGACACCTATTGGCCCGCACGCTGGGACGGTGCCGACTGGGTGACCAACTCGTCCGCCACCGTTCGCGTCACCGGCGGTTCCCGCGGCCTGATGATCTCGGTCAACCGGAGCGAGCTCGGCAACACCTCCGAGCTCAACTTCTGGGTCGAGGCCTACGACTCGACGAACAAGCGGTGGGACGACGCCCCGGACGACGGCATGTTCAACTACTCGTTGGACCTCCAGGGCGTGCACATCCTGGCGGCTCTGGTCCAGACGACCCCGGTCGCCGGGCCGAAAGCCGGCAAGGCGTTCACGCTCGTGCCGACATCGCTCAAGCTGCCGCCGGACGGCAGCACGAGCCTCGTCTCGCCGAAGCCCGAGAGCTACACCTGCAAAGCGACGCTCAAGGGTCGAGTGGTCGCCGGCAAGGGAACGGGCGGCTGCACCTGGCGCCTGCCGAAGAACGCACGCGGCAAGGCGTTGAAGGTCGTCCTGACCGTGACGTACCAGGGGACGACGGCCAGCTTCCCGTACGCGTTCACGGTCCGATGACGATGCTTCGGATCACGATGGCGACCGCGCTCGGCGCGGTCGCCATCATTGGAGCGGGGGCGGCGCCGGCAGCGGCCTCGCCGGCGCTCGAGGCGCCGACCGTCGGCTTCCTCGCAGGGCCGGGCGTGCGGTACGACTTGTCTGCCTCGGCAGCGGATGTCTCTGCCCTCGCGCAGATCCAGTGGCTCGGACGGCGGTTTACCACAGCCACAGGCGAGAGCGTCAACGTGCGGGTGTCGCCCGCGTATGGCTCCGATCCGCACCTGGCGCAGCAGTGGGCCGACTTCTTCGCATCGCTGATCCACGGGCCGGAGCTCGGGCTGCTGACGGCGTACATCGCGCCGCTCGACGAGGTGCAGGCGCTCTGCCGCGGTGAGGCGCTCGGCTGCTACTGGTCGAATCGACTCGTGATGGTCGGCGATTCGAGCGGCGGCATCCCGCCTGCTTCCGTCGCAACGCACGAGTACGGCCATCACGTCGCGAACAACCGCGTCAACTCGCCGTGGCGCGCGATCGACTGGGGAACGAAGCGCTGGGCGAGCTACATGAACATCTGCGCACGCACTGCACTGGGGACGGCATTCCCCGGCGACGAGGGTTCCTTCTACGCGCTCAATCCAGGTGAGGGGTTCGCCGAGACGTACCGCGTCCTCAACGAGACGCAGGCCGGCCTGCCGCTCTCGTGGCCGATCGTCGATCCGAGCTTCACTCCGGACGCGAAGGCGTTGCAGGCCGTCCGCGACGACGTCCTGCAGCCGTGGACCGGTCCCGCGACAGAGACGATTCGCGTGCGCTTCGGACCGCGCCAGCGCGTGTGGTCGCGGAAGGTCGTCACGCACCTGGACGGACAGCTCTCGGCCCAGATCGGGGGGTCGAGCGACCTCCAGCTTCTCGGCGGCGGCCGAAGCCTCGCGCCGGCGACGTGGACGGCGCGCGGCGGCAAGGCGCTCGAGTATCAGCTCTGCGGCCGTCGGACTGTCGCTGTCCGCGTGACGCGGTTCGGCGCGGCCCGCTCGCTGACGTTGCGGCTGTCGCTGCCGTAGCCGCGAGTCGGCTCCATTCGGTAGCGTCCGGCGTGGTGGAGGCGAAGCACGACGTCCTCGTCGTCGGCGCCGGTCTCGCAGGAATGCGCGCGGCGATCGAGGCGCACGAAGCAGGCGCCGACGTCGCCCTGATCTCGAAGATCCATCCGGTGCGCAGCCACTCGGGCGCGGCCGAGGGCGGGATCAATGCGGCGCTCGGAAACGCGTCCGAGGACGACCCCGAGAGCCACGCCTACGACACGGTCAAGGGCTCCGACTACCTCGGCGACCAGGACGCGATCCAGGTCCTGTGCGACGAGGCGCCGGGCGACGTCTACCAGCTCGAGAACTGGGGCGCCGTCTTCTCGCGGACGGAGGACGGGCGGATCGCGCAGCGCCCCTTCGGGGCCGCGGGCGCGCCGCGCACGGCCTACGCGGCGGACATCACCGGCCACGTCCTCGTCCACGTCCTCTACGAGCAGGTGATGAAGCGCGACATCCCGACCTACGAGGAGTTCTTCGCCTGGAAGCTGGTGATGAACGACGACCGCTGCCAGGGCGTGATCGCCTGGGACCTCCTCAACGGCGGGCTGAGGTCGATCGGCGGGAAAACGGTGATCCTCGCCACCGGCGGCGCGGGCCGGCTCTACGTCGGCACCACCAATGCGTACGCCTGCACCGGCGACGGGATGACGATGGCACTCCGCGTCGGCGTCCCGCTCGAGGACATGGAGATGATGCAGTTCCACCCGACGACGCTCTCGCCGACGGGCGTGCTCATCACGGAGGGCACCCGCGGCGAGGGCGCCTACCTGCTCAACTCCGAAAACGACCGCTTCCTGAAGCGGTACGCGCCGAACGCGATGGAGCTCGCCTCGCGCGACGTCATCTCCCGCGCCGAGCAGACGGAGATCGACGAGGGCCGCGGCATCGACGGCAACGTCATGCTCGACCTGCGCCATCTCGGGGCCGAGAAGATCCTCGAGCGGCTGCACGGGACGCGGGAGCTCTCGATGGTCTTCGCCGGCGTCGACCCGATCTACGAACCCATCCCGGTCCGGCCGGGCGCCCACTATCACATGGGCGGCGTCGACACCGACGTCTGGGGCCGGACCAACGTCGAGGGGCTTTACGCAGCCGGCGAGTGCGCCTGCGTCTCCGTCCACGGCGCGAACCGGCTCGGCGGGAACGCGCTGATGGAGACGATTACCTTCGGCAAGCGCTCCGGCCGTCACGCCGCGGAGTGGGCGCTCTCGCACACGACCGTCGAAGTCCCGACGTCGGCCGAGACCGACGCCGAACGAGAGCTGAAGCAGCTGCTCGACCGGACGGACGGAGAACGGCCCTGGTCGATCCGCGACGAGCTGGCGCAGACGATGCACGTGAACTTCGGCGTCTTCCGGCGCGAGGACGAGATGGAGAAGCAGGGCGAGATCGTCGCCTCGCTGCGCGAGCGCTTCCAGCGCGTCGTCGTCGAGGACAAGGGCCAGATCTTCAACAACGACCTCACGCAGGCCCTCGAGCTGGGCTTCCTGCTCGAGCTCGCGGACTGCATGGTCGTCGCGGGCCTCGCGCGCAAGGAGAGCCGCGGCGCCCACGCCCGCCCCCACGACTTCCCCGACCGTGACGACGAGAACTACATGCGGCACACGCTGGTCTCCCTGGAGGCCGGCCGGCCGAGGCTGGAGTGGCGGCCCGTCACCGTTACGAAGTGGCAGCCGCAGGAGCGCACGTACTAGTGCGGCGGATCCTCTTCGTGGTCGTCGCCGCGCTCGCGGTCGCCGGCTGCGGCGGCGGCGGAGGAGTGTCGTTCGATCCCGCTGCGTCCGCGGCGAGCACGAGCAACGCGAAGTCCGCGAAGGTTGCGTTCGACACGTCGATCGCGGGCAGCGGCCGGACGCTCCACATGACCGGCTCGGGAACGGTCGACTTCCAGAACCAGGCCGCGAGCATGATCTTCGACGTCGGCGACCTTCTGCGGGGCTCCGGTCTGCCGGCTTCTCCGGGCGAGAAGTGGACGATTCTCACGGAAGGACTCGTCCTCTACATGCACGCCCCGTCGCTCGCGCAGCAGCTGCCCGGCGGAAAGCAGTGGCTGAAGCTCGACGTGGAGGCGGTCGCCAAGAGCCGGAACGTCGACCTCGGCCAGTTCCGGCAGCTGACCCAGAGCGACCCGACCCAGATGCTCACGTACCTGCGGGCGACGAGCGGGAAGATCGAGAAAGTCGGCACCGAGACGGTGCGTGGTGTCGAGACGACGCACTACCGTGCACACGTCGACCTCGACAAGGTCGCCGACCAGGCGCCGCCGAAGCTGCGCCAGACGTTACGCACGTCGATCAAATCCCTCGAGCGCGGGCTCGGCTCGCACACGCTCCCGGTCGACGTCTGGGTCGACGGGGACAACCTCGTCCGCCGCCTCCAGGAGCATCTGTCCGTCGCAGGCAGCGGCAAGGTGGACTTCTCCGTCGACTTCTACGACTTCGGGACGTCCGTGAGCATCACGCCGCCGCCGGCTTCCGAGACGCTCGATCTGGGGAAGGTGCTCGGAGGATGACGCCTGGACAAACGAGGGGAGGACCGTGCAGGTTGGCCTGAAGATCTGGCGCTACGACGCCGAGACCGGCGACAAGACGCTGACGCCCTACGAGGTCGATGCGCCCGACTGGGCGACGCTCCTGGACGTCCTCGACATCATCAAGGACAAGCACGACGGGACGCTCGCGTACCGAAAGAGCTGCCGGATGATGATCTGCGGCTCGTGCGGGATGCGGATGGACGGCGCCGCCGTCCTCGCCTGCAAGACCCGCATGTACGACATCGCGCAGTCCGGGCACGAGCCGGTGATCTCGCCGATGGGGAACCTGCCCGTCCTCAAGGACCTCGTCGTCGACATGAACCCGTTCTGGGGGAAGATCCGCGCGGTCAAGCCCTGGCTCGACCCCGGCTACGACGAGGTGGCCGAGAAGGAGCGGATCGTCTCGCAGCAGCACATGAACGTCATCCACAAGGAGGCGCTCTGCATCATGTGCGGCTGCTGCGTCTCCGAGTGCAACTCGATGGAGTCCGACCCTGAGTTCCTCGGGCCGGCGGCGCTGGCGAAGGGATTCCGCTTCGTCGGCGACGCCCGCGACAAGGACGACGTCGAACGCCTGAACGAGCTCAACGGCGAGCACGGGATCTGGGACTGCACCCGGTGCTACTTCTGCAACGAGCGGTGCCCGAAGGGCGTCGATCCGCGCGACGCGATCGCGAAGCTCGGCGCCGAGTCGGTCAAGCACGGGATCGACCACGACATGGGCGCGAAGCACGCGAAGTGGTTCGTCCATTCGGCGAAGACGACCGGGTGGCTGCGCGAGACGGAGCTCGTCCCGAAGACCCAGGGGATCGTCTCCGCTATCAAGCAGACGAAGTTCGCGATCGGACTCGCTCGCAAGGGGAAGGTGCCGCCCCCGTTCCCGCCGCACGTGGCGAAGGACGTGAAGCAGTCCCGCGCGCTCTACAACCTCGTCAAGGATCAGGGCGTCGACGGCGCGCTCGGGATCGTCCAGGGCGAGCACGCGCTCGGCCGGATCGAGTTCACGGAGACTTCGGCTGAGCCGAAGTCTCTAGAGGGGGAGGACACTCGGTGAAGCGCGTCGCCTACTACAAGGGGTGTCTAGCGTCGCTCTCCGCCAAAGAGCTGGACATCTCTACGCAGGCCTTGGCTCCGAAAGTTGGACTCGAGCTCGTAGAGCTCGAGTCAGTTACGTGCTGCGGTGCGGGCGACATCCACGAGGCGGAGCCGGACTACTACCTCCACCTGAACGCGCGGATCCTCGCGTACGCCGAGGCGTCCGGCTGCGACACGCTGCTGACGATCTGCAACGTCTGCACGCTGAACCTACGGCAGGCGAACTGGCAGCTGAAGAACGACGACGGTCTACGCGTCCGCGTCAGCGAGAACCTGCAACGGGTCGGCGTGCCGCCGTACTCCGGCGACATCGAGGTACGGCACCTGCTCTGGGAGATCGCGGAGGGAGAGGGGTACGAGCTGCTCAAGCAGGCCGCCCACCGCGGCCTGAAGGGCCTCAAGATCGCCCCCTTCTACGGGTGCCAGATCCTGCGGCCTTCGAGGCTGCTCGGCTACGAGGATCCCGACCGGCCGAGCTCGCTCGAGCGGATCATCGAGGCCTGCGGCGGCGAGGCGATCGACTACCCCGCCAAGATCAAGTGCTGCGGCTTCCCGATCATCCAGGCACGCGAGGAGACGGCGCTCGGCGAGCTGATCCAGCCGATCGAGCAGGCGCACGAGGCGGGCGCCGACGCGATCGTGACGCCGTGCCCGCTCTGCCACCTGTCGCTCGACGCCTGGCAGTCGAAGCTGAAGGCGGCGACCGGGAAGGATTTCCGCATGCCGATCCTCCATCTCTCCCAGCTCGTGGGCGTCGCGGCGGGCTTCGAGGAGTCGGAGCTGAAGTTCAAGCGCCACGTCGTTTCCGTCAAGCCCGTCCTCGAGAAGCTCGAAGTCTGACCCAGGGAATCTGCCCGAGGGGCGAGATCGGAACGAAACTCGCTAGCGGGTCGGGACGGCCGCGCGGGCAAAGCCCACGCGGCCTCCAGGCGCCGCCGCCGAGTCGGCGCCTTAGCACCGCGCAAGAACTCGGTCACTCCGGCGTCTTGTATTTATCGGAGGGGCGGTTTCCGGCGCGATGATCTCTTGAGATCTCGCGCCGGAGCCTTTGTTGGGGGGATCGCGGCCGCAGCGGCTGGCTGGGGCTGGTTCGAGGCGGGCTGGGTGCGGCTGCGGACGCTCGACGTGCCCCTGCGCCGGCTGGCCGGCGAGCTCGAGGGGTTGCGGATCGCCCACCTCGCGGACTTCCACCTCGGACTCCCTTCGCGGGGGCGGCGCGCGGTCGAGACCGCCGTGGAGTGGACTGTGGAGCGCGACCCGGACCTGGTCTGCATCAGCGGGGATCTCGTCTCGCATCCGCGAGGCGAGCGAGTCCTGCGCGAGCTCCTGGAGCGGCTGGGCGATCGCTGCTACGCCGTGCTCGGCAACCACGACGTCGAGCACAGCCGAGATCCCTTCTCGAGGAGCGCCGGCCTCCACGACCTCTCGCCCGCCCATCTGCTCGTGGACGAGGCCGAGACGATCGAGCTACGTGGCCGCCGCGTCCAGATCGTGGGCGTCGACCCGCGCACATACCGTCAGCGGCGCGCGGAGCCGTGGCGCCACGTCGACGGCGACGCCGACCTGCGGATCCTCCTGTGCCACTTCCCGTACATCCTCGATCGCCTCCCGGAGGGCGCCTTCGACCTGGTGCTCGCCGGCCATCTCCACGACGGCCAGATCACGATCCCCTACGGATTCGGGAAGGTAAGGCTCGCACACCTGAGGTGGCGCTACACAGAGGGGCTCTACGAGCGGCCGGCGGCGACGATGCACGTCTCGGCGGGTCTCGGGACGACGTTCGTGCCCTTCCGGTTCTTCGCCCGGCCCGAAGCCACGGAGCTCGTTCTTCGGGCAAGAGGTACGTAAGAATCCGCTGCGTGGAAGGACACGCGACGATCTCGAGCGACATCCTCGCCAGCTATGCCGCGGACGCGGCACGTGAGGTTCCGGGCGTCGCCGGCCTCGTTGAGGGGCACCTGCCGCGCCAGCGAGGCGTGCGAATCGCCGAGGAGGACGGCCGTGTCGCGGTAGAGATCCACGTCGTCGTCGACTGGGGCGCGCGGATCCCCGAGGTCAGCCGGGCCGTGCAGCGGGAGGTCGCCGCGTATCTCGGCCGCATGGCCGACGTCGAGCCGGCCTCCGTCGACGTCGTCGTGGACGAGATCACGCGGCCATAAACCGATCGAATCGCCCGGAAATCACGACTTCCGGTTAGTGGCAATGCGCACTCGGAGGCGCAGACTTTTGGGAGAACGATGGCTGCGGTCGAGGACACGCACGGCTCCCTCGAGGCGATCAGGCGGGTGCTCTCCTACCTGGTCACCGAGCGCGAGCAACTCCGTTGCCACGGCGCGGACGAGGCCGAGCTGGAGGCCAACCGGCAGGCGATCGCCGCGATGCAGTGGCGCCTGAGTCGCGCGGCCGGCGGCGAGCACGCGGCAGAAGGCGATTAGGCCGCCGCAACCTCTCAGTCCGCCTGCTACAACCCAGCCGTGAGCGGGCCGAACGTCACGGGGCTGACAGGGCTCACGCTGGAGGACGCACCTACCGTCTGCCAAGGCTGCACCTGGTGGCAGTCCCGGAGCGGCCGGGACGTCGAGAAGGCGAAGTGGATCGAGAAAGCGGAGACGGAATGGGGTCCGTGGGGCACGGTCTACTACGACAGCGACGGCCGCGTGCTCGGGTCGATGCAGTACGGGCCGTCGGCGCTCTTTCCCCGCGCGGCTGAGCTGCCGGCGGGGCCGCCGTCAGCGGACGCAGTGCTCGTGACCTGCGCCTACCTCGTCGAGGCATCGAGCCCGTGGGTGATTCAGTCGCTGTTCCTCGCCGCGATCGGGGACGCGCGGGACAAGGACGCGAAGGCGCTCGAGACGTTCGCCTACCGGTATCGGGAAGGCGAGTCGCAGTACGAGCGCTTCCAGGTGCACAAGACGATCTTCCCGGCCGACTTCCTCGGAGACCTCGGATTCATGCCCGTCCGGCGCGCGGGGCTCGTGGAGCTCGCCCGGCTCGAGCTCGGCGGCCTTCAGCCAGTCGTCGAGGGAAAGCGCGAGAAGGTTCTACGGGTCGTAAAGGAGGCGTTCGCGCCGGCGCCGGTGCCACAGGGGCCATAGCTGCGTATCCCGAGACGGACGTCGCGCGTTTATTAGTCGGTCCACAAAGGGACCATCGGTGAAGGAGCCGGCGAGACGGCGGAAACGCAGGCTCGTGTAGCTGCGACACACGAGTGTGCGCTTTGCCTCCCGTCCAGCACCTGCGGCGACGAAAGGGAGACAGAGATGCGGACTTTCAAGGCCTCACGCGCGGTCTTTGTCCTTGCGCTGCTCATGCTTGGTGGAGGAGCGTCGGTCGGCGCGACGGGCGCCACGGCCGGGCCGGCGGTCTCGCAAACCATGCCCTTTGCGTTCGCTGGCCCCAACCCATGCAACGGCGAAATGTTCTCGGCCACCGGCATCGCGCACCTCCTCACCTCCGAGAACACGTCCACCAGTGGAACGACTCTGGTTCACAACGAGGTCAGTGTGTCGGGGGTCGAAGCGGTGACGCTTGTCGGCAACAAGAAGTACGTCGTGATCGATTCCGAGGACCACACCTTCGTCTTCGACACGGTCGCCGGCTTCCCAGCCGAAGTTACCGACGAGGTTACGCTGCAATTCATCCGCGCCGGAGAAGACGGGAGCCTCGTACTCGGCGACGATTTCTACTACGACTTCCGCGCGCATATCACCGTGGATGCGAACGGCACGACGACAGTCAGCCGTATCGAAACGGAACCGTTGCGTTGCCAGTAGCGGTAGGTCGCCGCGTGACGCTGCAGGTGCGGGACCGTCAGCTCGACGGAGGTCGGCGCGACCTCGAATGCCCCCGCGTTGTGATTGCCGACCACCACATCCCGACGCGGACGGGCGTTCGGCTGGCGCTCGAGGAGGATGGGTTCATCGTCTGCGCCGGGGAGGACACGGCGTCGGCTGCGGTCGCCGCGGCTCTCGGCGATCCTCACGACCTTTGCCTGCTCGACGTCGACATGCCCGGCGGCGGAATCGAGGCAGCCGAGGCCATTCGCTCGCAGCTTCCCGAGACGCAGGTCGTGATGCTGAGCGATTCTGAGAACGACGAGGATCTGTTCGCGGCGCTGCAGGCCGGCGCGTCCGGCTATCTCCTAAAGGGAATGGACCCCGTGCGGCTCGCGGACCGACGCTCCGGGACGTCCTCAACGGCCGGGCTGCGCTGCCGCGCGCGCTCACAGCGCGTCTGATCGAAGAGTTCCGGGCCCGTGCGCTATACGGCCAAACCGGCCTTGTACGCCCAAGTCAAAGCGACCTTCCGAGACGTGAACGGGAAGTCCTCGACTGTTTGCGCGAGGGTCTCTCCACGCGACGCATCGCGAAGCGGCTGTTCATCTCCGAAACGACGGTTCGGCGCCACGTGGGATCGATCCTGAAGAAGCTCGGCGTTCCGAGCCGCGAGGCGGCTGTGCCGCTGGTGGCGCAGCGCTCCCGCTGCTACTCAAAGACGGGCGGCAGCCTACGCGTTATTGACGCCGAGAACGGGCAGTCGTGCAGCGCGACGGAGAACCCACTCCCGTGGAACCAGATCGGCCCGAAGGGCGACAAGGGCGACACTGGAGCGCAGGGTCCGACCGGCGCAACGGGCGCCCAGGGTCCGAAGGGCGACACCGGCGCGACCGGGCCGCAGGGCGAGCAGGGCATCCAGGGCCTGCACCGGTGCCACTGGCCCGCAGGGTGCGATTGGCCCGGCTGGCCCGCAGGGTCCACAGGGTCCGGCTGGAACCACGGCCGTCTACAACACGGGCGGCACGCAGCAGACCAACACGCATATCGTGACCGGCTCGGGCACGACGAACAGCAACGGCAACCTGGGCGTGACGCTGGCGGGTCGGCGGTCTTCACCAGCGTGACCAGTTATGTGTGCACAGCGAGCTACGCGAGCAGCCAGGCTGTCACGACCGCGGATCTGACCGTGATCAACCAGAATGGCTCGAGCTTCACGGTCAAGGGTGCTAACAGCACGGCCGTCCAGTTCATCTGCGTCGGCAACTAGCGTCCTACTTCAACAAAGGGAACGCAACGAGAGGGCTCCGCGAGGAGCCCCCTCTCGTTTCCTCCCCCGTCTGTGCTAGCGAACCGGGGCGATCTGCCCGGAAGCGACGAGCTGCCGCGCGCGCCCGCGAATGGGGTCGTACACCTCGACCTGGACATCGACGTTCGGGTAGGCGACGTAGACGCTCGTCGGATGCTTCTTGTCCACAAAGGCAAGCCCGTCGCCGTCGAGCATCATCGTGGCGACCCCATTCTTCGCCGCCGTCGCCTTGAGAAGCGCGAGCGCCCGCTTCTGCGGGTACGTACCGATGGTGAGGTAGTCAGGACGCTGAACACCGACCCGTACGCCCTGCGGCAGGTACCGGATGTAGACGCTCCCGCTTCTCGTCTTCGTGAGCTCGTACGTGTCGCCCGGCTGCGCGCCAGCCCAATAGATCGGATGCCCAAGCGTCACCGCGAGCGCCTTCAGCTGCTGGACCGACGCTGCCTTCGACCCGGCTGACGTCTGCGGCGGTGCCCCTACCGGCTTGACCTGTCCCGAGACCACGAGCTGAACTGCGCGAGCCGGCGAGGGATCGAACACCTCGATCTGGTAGTCCGACTCCGGGTAGGCGAGGTAGACGCTCGTTGGGCGGCTCTTGTATTGGAATGCGAGGCCACCGCGGGCAAGGTGAATCGTCTGCACCCCTTGCTTCTTCGCCGTGGTGCGAAGCGTCGCAAATGCATGCGGCTGCGGTACGTTCCCTGGCGAACGCGTTCAGGCGTTTGATCGAGGCTGCGGTCGCAGGCGCTCGATGAGGCCGCTTCGCCTCGTTCGAAGCACACCGCGCAGGAGCAGCCAAAGTGCGACCCCGACGACCGACGCGAGCCTGATCGCGGCGGCGATCAGAACGGCCGGGCGTGTAGGCCTAGCCGGCTATGGCCCGGCGACGCCGGCGCGATTGCGCGCGCCGCGGAAGACGATGTTCGGCTTCCTCCGACACTTAGTCACCTCGTCACGCATTGCCGCGTGCTGGTCATACCCACCCGTCGATGCTCGCAATCGGACCGATCGAAAGCAGGCGCGAGGCCAATCGACTGCGGTGATGCGATTGTCGCCAAAGCGCCTCCCTCCGAACGGGACGCGCACGAATGTGAACTTCTGATCGATCAGACGGGAATCGCGACCGGCAGCTGCGTTTCGGATGCGGAGGCAGTCAACGTTCGAACGAGTCCCTCTTCGAGCTCGATCTCCGGCTCCCACCCGAGCACCTGCTGCGCGCGGGTGATGTCCGGCTGTCGCACCTGCGGGTCGTCGACCGGCAGAGCTTCGAACACGATCTTGCTCTGCGAGCCTGTCACCTCAAGGATCGCTTCCGCCAATTGGAGCAACGTCAGCTCGCGCGGGTTGCCGATGTTCACCGGAAGATGCTCGTCACTCAGCATCAGTCGGTGGAGGCCGCGAATCAGGTCGTCGACGTAGCAGAAGCTCCGCGTCTGCGAGCCGTCACCGAAGACCGTCAAAGGCTTGTTCTCGAGCGCTTGTCGCAGGAAGGTCGGAATCGCTCGCCCGTCGTTCGGGCGCATCCGCGGCCCATACGTGTTGAAGATGCGGACGATGCACGTGTCGACACCCTGCTGGCGGTGGTACGCCATAGTCATCGCTTCCGCGTACCGTTTCGCTTCGTCGTAGACGCCGCGGGGACCGATCGGGTTCACGTTCCCCCAGTACGTCTCCGGTTGAGGGTGGATCTTTGGGTCGCCGTAGACCTCACTCGTCGACGCGAGCAGGAACCGGGCCCGCTTGTGCTTCGCGAGCCCGAGCGCATTGTGGGTGCCGTACGAGCCGACCTTGAGCGTGTGCAGCGGCAGGCGCAGGTAGTCGATGGGGCTCGCCGGGCTGGCGAGGTGGTAGACGAAGTCCACCGACTCGTCGATCTCCAGGTGCTCGATCATGTCGTGATTGCGGAAGGTGAACCGCTCGTCGCGGATGTGCTCGATGTTCTGGAGCGAGCCGGTGTCGAGGTTGTCGACGCAGATGACGCGGTCGCCCTGTTCGAGTAGGAACTCGCAGAGATGCGAGCCGAGGAACCCGGCTCCACCGGTTACGACCGCTTTCGACAACGCCCCAGGATCGTCGTTGATTTGGCACGCCTGAACAACTGGTCTTTCGATTAGAAAGATCAAAGGAACAACAGCACTGAAACATCCGTGATGGCTCGCCTGTTGCCTAACGCGTGCGAGACGGGCGCGCGCAGTGCCGGTTCAACGCCCCGGTCGCGCCGGGTCGCCAACGCAACACGGCGTCACGATAATCGGCGAGGGGCGGGATCGTCTTTCAGCTTCGCGAGTCCGACTGTGACGACGGCGCCGAGCAGCAGGAGAGAGCTTGCAAGCTCCACCCAGTCACCGACCTCTCCGTCGGCCGCGAAAGTCGACGCGCCGAAGGCGTCTGCTGCATTCGGAATGAATCCGGCTGCGGCGCCGGTGATCAGTGCGATTGCGACCGGGGACCCCGCAATGACGGAGCGGAAAGTGACGAGAAACGCGAGCACGAAAATGCCGTAGAGGGCGAACAGCCCATTGTCGACGCGACCCGTCAACGGGACGGCGGCCGACCCTGGATAGCGCTCGACCAGGGCCTCGTGGAAGCCCAGCAGCTCGTCAGCTGCGAGATAGGCTGCGCCCATCGCGGTCGCCACGAAGAAGCAAACGACGCGCGGCCGCGTTCGGGTCCGGCCGACGAGAATGGGGTACGCCAGAGCGACGGCGGCGATCATCGCAAGTACACAGCTTGTCAGCAGGTCCAGGAAAGGATGGGCATCGGGCTCGGCGGCGAGGCGCGCGGCGCCGCGGGCATCGAGCAGGAGCGGTACCGCTGCTCCTGCAACCGCAACGGCGGTACCGGCCGCCAGCGCCCATGGTCGAACGCGCGAATGGGAAGAGATGGTTGCTGCGTCGCGAGCGATGTAGGCAACGGCCGGGCTCGATGTGGTTTTGTCTCCGGTCGCGGCCGCCGGCTCGGTCAAGGACCGATGTATGTGTTCCTCCGCGCTTCGAAGGAGTCGAAGTAGTACGTGCCGCGCGTTCCGGCATCGATTCCCGCGACCGCACCGAGAGACGCCCGCTCGATCCGTCGTGTGTCGTTGTCGATGCCTGACACGGCTGCGACCTGCGCACCGTCGATCCAGAACGTCAGGGCGCCGTCGTTCGCGCCCGGGGCTGTGGCCGCGCGCCAGCTCAGCTCGACCGCGTGTGGCGCGTCCGTGATATGCGCCGACGCACCGACGGTGACCGTTCCGGCGTCGGTCACCAAGCTCGGACGAAGTTGGTACTTACCTCCAACGTACCTGAGCTCGACCCCGAGGACGGCCGCGCCGGTCGCGTCGGCACTGGCGAAGATCGAGTGGCCATCCCCCTTACGCATCGTGATCGCGTTCGGGTCGAAGTAGAAGCGCGCGCGGTAACGCGTCTCCGCCTGCGGGGTGTCGTCGCGGACGTAGATCGGCTGGTTGTCGTTGATCACGGCCTGGAGGCCGCGTGCGCCGACGAGTGCGGCGGCAGCCGTCACAGATAGGTCGCCGTTGCCGCTACTGCTAGACGACCACACGGAGAGGTCGCCGCTTTCGAACCCGTCGGCAAACAGGAAATCCGGCCCCGTCACGGTCAGCGTGATCTGCGTCTTCCCAGTCGCGCCTCCGCTGTCGATCGCGGCCGCGGTGATCGTGTGCGTCCCCACCGACAGCGACGAGGTCGTGAAGTTGCCGCCGGCTCCGATTACGCCGTCGATGTTCGAGGTCCAGGTGAGGCCCGCGGTGAGGTCGCCGTCTTCCGCATCGTTCGCAGTGGCTGTGAAAGTAATCGGGGTCGCGAGCGCGAATGTCTGCGCGTTCGCAGGTGCAGTGATCGCCACGGTCGGCGCCCCATTCGCGGGAGCCGAGTCGCCGTACTCCACATGTAGCAGCGGCGCGGTGCCGGGGCTTCCTTCGAACGATTCCGCCGTGCGGCGACCCGTGCCGGTAATGAGAAGCACGAGTGAGTTGCCGCTCGACCACCCGGGCCGGTCGACAATCTCCTGGATCACCGCACCGAGATTCGGTGTCCGTTGCGCGGACGCGACTGCCCCGACCGTTGGCCAATCCGGCGGTGACCACGCGACCGATGCCACCGTGCGCGCCCTTTTCGAGACGTCGCCGCTCAATGCCGTGAAGGTCGGCGGGCTGTCCGCCGCCGACCCGGCCACCGTCAGCGCGGCGGTTCCGGTGGTCGCCTCGTCGACGGCGAACTGAACGTATGCGTTGACGATCGGCGCCCCGCGGGGGATCGCGAGGCCGTTGAAGCGGATCCCGACGACTTGGTCGCTACCGTCGTTGACGAGCTCGAGGTCGGTACTCGCCAGCGATACGGCGCCAGACGCGCTCTCCTCGGCGTCGTCGCTCCCGGCGGCGACCCGCACGTCAATCGCGGACGTTCCGCCCGCGCCGGTGGCGGTCACCGTGACCTCGTCGGCGCTGCTCGTCTCGCCGTCGGTTGCCGTGAGTCGGAGCACGTAAGTGCCGATGGACGAGAACGCCGCGGTCGTATCGACCGCCGCGGCGTTTTCAAAAGTCACGGCTCCGGGGCCGCTTTCTTGCGTCCATGTCGTGGTCACGGCGCCCGGCGGATTTGGGACCCCGTCGTCGGTGACGGTGCCATCGAGCAGCGCCTGGTTCGGGAGCTCGACCGTCTGATCGAGACCCGCGTCGACGGTCGGCGGAAGGTTTCCCGGCGTCGTTGCCGTCGGAGCCGTCAGCTCGAACATCTTTCCGTCGACGATCGCCGGGTTGCTGTTGTTGTCGATGCCGCGGTCGACGACGTAGAACCGCTTCGTGTTCGATCCGTCGCTCGCGGGCGCGTACGCGAGGCCGGCAGGCGCCACCTGTGGTGCGGCGGAGAAGTCGATCGTCTGCAGGAGCGCGCCGCTCGTCGACGTCTCGACGATGATCGGGTTCGCGTGATTGCTGAGGACGAACAGCGTGCCTGTGTCGGGGTTGAACTCGACGCTCTCGGGATCGACGACGCCGTACTGCTGCACGTCGAAATGCCGGACCGGTGAGCCAGACGTCGTGAATTCGTAGATCTCGGCGTTCACGCCATCGGCCACGAAGATCCGGTCGTGCCACGAGTCGTACGTGACTCCCTCTGCGTCGCCGCTTCCGGCGGCAGTGGTATCGAAGCTCGTCCACGTGTCGTCGGCGGTGCCGAAGGTGCCGTCGCTCCCGGGATTGTCGTCGTACACCCGGAGCGCGGAATCATCGGACACGTAGTAATGGCCGTTGGTCGAATTCCATGCGACGCCAGTAGGCTCGTTTGTCATCGGCACGACGGTCGGAGCAACCTTTGAGATGTTCGCGGTGCGGACAACGCTGCCGCCGAGCGTCATCTCCCACGCGTTCGCGCCGGCGAAGTGAGTGATCCCGCTCACGGTCTCCTCGACCTCTCCGTCGACCATCAGCAGCGTCCCGCTTCTCGGGAGGTATGCGAGCCCCGACGGGTCTGGACTCGGCGGAGTCCACTTCGACGTGTCGGTCGTCCGGACGAGAGACGAGCGGAACGAAATTGCCGAGGCGGCGGTCGGCTCCACGAGTGAGAGCTCGACGATCGCACCGGGCGTCACCGCGGTGGCGGCACCTTCATCGGCCACGTAGACGCTGAGCTGGGACGGGTCGTCCGTGGTATCGCCGCTGGGAGCGATTACGACGCCCTGTGGCCGGCGGAGCTGGAAGGGCGTGAGGTCGCGTGTCGCCACGAGCTCCCCCGTCTGCGCGACTTCGTAGAGCGCATGCCGGCTCGGACTCAGGAGTTGGAGGTGACCCGTCGACGGGTCGAAGCCGAGGCCGCGGACTTCGGGCGCACCACCGACACGCAACGAGATGGCTGACGCATGTGCACCCGTATAGCCGCCGTCCGCCGCTGGATCGACGCGGACGATGTCCGGCCCGACCTCGTCGAGGATGAACAGTCGGCCCGTTCGTGGGTCGACCGTGATCCCACGCGCGGCCTTGACGCCGAGCGAGCGGACGTCGATGCGGCTCGCCGAGCCCATATCGAGGGTGCCGCCGACCTCCGGGACTGCGAGGAGAACCGTCGGCTCCACGAGCAGCAACAGGCGCCCGCGGTGCGCATCGTACGCAACGTTGGCGGGATCGGCTAGGGGTGCGGGCAGACGCACCGATCCGGACGGGACGCCGAACGGCGTCAGCTTCGTGATCACCGTCGTCGCCGTGGGACTTGCGTTGCTCGGCAGCACGTAGAACGCAGTCGCACGTGATGAGAAGGCGACACCCGACGGGTGTCCGATGGTCGTGCGATCAGCCTCGAGCGTTCGCACGATCCGAACGAACGCACGGGCATCAGCAATGTGACCCCTGGTGTCGGTTCCGGTGGATGCCGATGCGAGCGGGGGCAGTGACAGGAGCATCGCCACGAGGGAGACGCGCGCCAACGCACCAGCCGAGGACCGCGAGACCTTTCCGCTGCACATTCGGAAGCCTGCGTCTTCCGGTTTCGCCCGTTGCGTCTGTCGCGTCATGGCGAGTCCGCGTCCTGTGCCGGCGGTGTCAGCTCACGGCCCGATGTAGGTGTAGCGCTGCGAGACGAACGCGTCGAAGTAGTAGGTGCCGCGTGTCCCTGTGTCGATGCCGGAGACGGCGCCCAGCTGGACGGCTTCGATCCGGCGCGTGTCGTTGTCGATCGCGCTCATCGCGCCGGTCTGCGTCCCGTCGAGCCAGAGCGTCACGCTGCCGTTGTTGGCTCCGGCCGCCGTCGACGCGCGCCAGTCGATCTCGAGGCTGTGTCGGGCGTTGGACAGGCCCGTCCAGCCGGTGCTCTTCAGTTGGGTCCCGTCGGTGAGGAGACTCGCGCGCACGTCGTAGCGCTGGCTGCCGGTCGACCGCATCTCGATCTGAAGCAGGGACGCTCCGTTCGAATCCAACCCGGCGAAGATCAGATGAGCGTCGCCCTTCGCCATCGCGATTGAGTTCGGGTTGAAGAGGAAGCGCGCGCGATAGCGCTGTTCGGCAACCGGACTCGTGTCCGTGACGAAGATCGGGTTGTTGTCGTTGACGCCGGCCTGCATCCCGTACGCTCCCGCGAGCGCCGCTGCCGTCGTCGCCAGGAGGTCGCCGTTGTCGGTCGCGCTCGATGACCACGCTGCGAGCGTGCCGGTCTCGAACCCGTCGACGAAGAGCGTCGGCTCGGGGTTCACGGTGACAGGTACGTCGGCGTAGCTGCTGAGCGCGCTGTCGTTGGCGGTCAGGCGGAGCACGTAGCTGCCGGCGGCGCTGAAGCTGACGGTGGTGGCGGCGGTGGTCGCGTTGGTGAAGCTGGCGGTGCCGGGGCCGGACTGCTTCGTCCAGG
>WNGE01001930.1_pt1 | contig 48029 bp, 35 predicted proteins | sample 5400651 | NCBI WGS metagenome assembly WNGE01 (sample SAMN13153370, study PRJNA577476) | soil metagenome | isolation source: 60 cm soil or saprolite under grassland replicate 2 | place: USA:California | collected 2016-06-15 | reverse complement strand
CAGCGCTTCGCTCTCGAAGAAGCACGCGCGTCCCTCGCGGTACTGATCGGTCCGGAGGCGGCTCGGCGGCCTCTGGCCGACCTGCCGGCGCCCCGCCTGATTCCCTCGCACGCCCCGGCCGAGCGCGACGATGTTGCCGCGGCGGAGCTTGCTGCGAAGGCTGCCCGCGACGCGGAGAAGGCGGCTTCGGCCGCGCGCCTGCCTGCGTTGACGGTCCAGGGACACTACGAGACGCACGCCCCACGCCCGGGAGACCACTGGGGCGATTCCGCCTCGGTCTTCGGGGGATTCCGGGTCCCGCTGTTTACCTCCGGAGCGATCGATTCGAAAGTGGCGGAGGCGCGCGCCGCGTCGCTGTCGGCGCAGGCCCTGGCGCTCGAAACCCACCGCGCGGCAGAGAAGGAGACCGCCTCTGCGCGGGCGGCGCTGGTGGCGTCGGAGGCTCGTCTGGCGGCGTTTGGTGAGGCCGAGGCGTCGGCTCGCCGCGCGCGTGAGATCCAACAGGCGCGTTACGAGGAGGGCGCCGCGAGGCTCTCGGACCTCCTGGAAGCCCGCGACGCGGAATTGCGCGCCCGCCTGGGCGCCGCGGGAGCGAGGTCCGACAGGCTGACAGCGGAGACGAATCTGAGGCTGGCCCTGGGCCTGCCTCCCGAAGGCGAGGAGAACCCATGAAGCGGATTGCATTGTTGCTCGCCGCCGCGCTCGCCGCGACGTCCTGCGCGAAGAAGGAAGCAGCACAGACGGCCGCGCCGGCGCGCGCGCTCGAAACGGCTGCCGTCGTGCGGCAGACGGCCGCAAGCCGCATCGAGATCGACGGCGTCGTCGTCGGAAGGCGCGAGGCGGTCCTCTCGAGCCGCCTCTCCGCGCCGGTCGCGGAGGTCGCCGCGGTGCCGGGACAGACGGCGCGCGCGGGAACGGTCCTCGTCCGCCTCGAGGAGCGGGAGACCGCGGCGGCTCTCGAGGGGGCGCGCGCCGCGATCGAAGCCGCTCGGGCCTCACTCGAACTGGCGAAGAAGAACCGCGCCCGTTTCGAAAAACTCTCGGAGCGAGGCGCCGCGGCCGTGATCGAGCTCGATCGCGCGAGGCAGGACGAAGCCTCGGCGGCGGCTGCGCTCGCGTCGGCGCAGGCGGCCGGACGCCGCGCCGAGACCGACCGCGCGCAAGCCTTGATCACCGCGCCGTTCGACGCCGTCGTGGTCGAGAAGATGGTCTCGCCGGGAGACCTGGCGGCTCCCGGCCGGCCTCTCGTGCGCGTCGCTTCGCTCTCGGGCCGTCGAATCGAGGCGGCGCCGGGCGAAGAGCAAGCCTCGGCTCTGTCGCCGGGCGACGTTCTCGAGGTCGAGATCGCGGGCCGGGCGGTCAAAGGGAAAGTGGCGGAGATCGTGGGCGCGGTGGATCCCTCGACGCGGCGCCGCACGGTGCGCGTGGACCTGCCCTCCGAAGCCTTGGCGAAGGGGGGCGAGCCCGCGATCGGGTCGTTTGCGCGCCTCGTTCTGCCCGGGGCCGCCGCGCCGAGGCTCTTTGTTCCCGCCAGGGCCGTCATTGCCCGAGGTGGGCTGGAGATCGCCTGGGCAGTCGGACCCGATGGCCGGGTCGAGCTGCGCTACGTCCGAACCGGCGCCCGGGCCGGGGACACCGTAGAGGTCCGTTCGGGTCTTGAAGCCGGGGAGCGGGTCGTGGTCGATCCGCCGGCTGATCTCGAGGCGGGCACGCGGGTGTCGTCGTGACGCTCGATCCGAAGACGCGCCTCGCGCTCGAGCGCCGGCCGCTGGGTATCGCCGGGCGCCTGGCGCAGGCCTTCGTCGAATCGAAGCTCACGCCGCTCTTCGTTCTCTTTGCCCTGGCGCTCGGCGCACTCGCCGTCGTCGTGACACCGCGCGAGGAGGAGCCGCAGATCAAGGTGCCGATGATCGACGTCTTCGCCGCCGCGCCGGGCTGGAGCGCCGTCGAGATGGAGCGGCGGCTGATCGCTCCCCTCGAGAAGGAGTTCTGGTCGGTTCCCGGCGTCGAGTACGTCTATTCGACCTCCTCTCCCGACCGCGGCTTCGTCGTCATCCGGTTCCGCGTGGGAGAAGACCCGGACCGCGCTCTCGTGCGCGTGCGGGGCAAGCTCGACGCGCTGGCCGACCGGTGGCCGCGCAACCTTCCTCCGCCTCTCGTCAAGCCGAGATCGATCGACGACGTCCCGATCTGGGCTCTGACCTTCTGGAGCCGCACTCGGGACGCGGCGACCCTGCGGCAGATCGCGGCGGAAGTCGAGAACGAGATCAAGATGATCCCGGAGGTGTCGGACACCGCGGTGATCGGCGGCCTGCGGCGAGAATTCCGCGTCGAGCTCGACCCGGTCCGGCTCGCCGCGCGCGGCCTCGCTCCCGGATCCGTTCTTGCGGCCATCGCGTCCGCCAACCAGCGCCTGCAGGCGGGCCCCCTCGTGTCGAACAACCGCGAGGTCTTCGTCGAGGCCGGCGGGTTCGTCCGCTCGGCCGAGGAGCTTTCCTCCGTCGTCGTGGCCGAGAGCGCCGGCCGGCCGGTCCGGCTCGCGGATGTCGCGCGCGTCGTGGACGGGCCGGAAGAGCCTTCCGCCTACGTGACGCACGGCGAGCCGGGACTTTCCGGTCGCTGGCCGGCAGTCACGCTGTCCGTCTCCAAGCGCCGGGGAGCAAATGCCATCGGTGTCGTACACGCGATCGAAAGGAAGTTGACTCTCCTGCGGTCGAGACTCCTGGCGTCCGACGTGCGCACCACGGTCACGCGCGACTACGGCGAAACCTCGTCGGAGAAGTCCAACGAGCTCCTGAAGCACATGGGCCTCGCCACACTCTCCGTCGCGCTTCTGATGGCCCTGGCGCTCGGGCGCCGCGAGGCGGGCGTGGTGCTTCTTGCCGTCCCGGTCACTCTCGCCCTGACGCTCTTCGTCTTCGGGCTTCTCGGCTACACGTTGAACCGCATCACGCTCTTCGCCCTGATCTTCTCGATCGGGATCCTGGTGGACGACGCCATCGTCGTCGTCGAGAACATCGTGCGCCACCTGCGGATGCCGGGAGCGCGCGGCCGGTCCCTGGCCGCGGTCGCGGTGGAGGCGACCGACGAGGTGGGAAACCCGACCGTGCTCGCGACCTTCGCGGTCATCGCGGCGATCATCCCGATGGGCTTCGTCGGAGGCCTGATGGGCCCCTACATGCGGCCGATCCCGGTCGGGGCGTCGGCGGCGATGCTCTTCTCGCTCCTCGTCGCGTTCACCGTGTCCCCGTGGGCCGCGCGCCTTCTCTTCCGCAACGCGCGGGCGGGCGTGCACGGCGCCGCAGATGCGAAGTCCGGAATCCTCGCGCGCCTCTACCGGCGGGCCATGACGCCGCTCGTGACCGAAAGAAGAGGCCGCGTGCGCCTCGCCTTCTTCGCCGGCATCGCCCTGCTCCTGCTCGCCGCCGTCGCGCTCGTGCCGCTCGGTCTGGTCCACGTCAAGATGCTCCCCTTCGACAACAAGAACGAATTCCAGGTCGTCGTCGATTTTCCTGAAGGGACGACGCTCGAGACGACCAACCGAGCGCTCGCTGAAATGGCCGATTCCCTACGCGCGCTCCCCGAGGTCGTCGGCACGGAGGTCTACGCCGGGACGGCGGCCCCGTACAACTTCAACGGCCTCGTCCGCCACTATTTCTTCCGCGGTGGTCCGCACCAGGGGGATATCCAGGTCGCGTTGAAGGGGAAGGGAGAGCGCCGCCGTTCCTCGCACGAGATCGCGAAGGCGGCGCGCCCGCTGGTCGTCGCTGCCGGCAGCCGGTATGCCGCCCGGGTGAAAGTCGCGGAGGTGCCGCCGGGACCGCCGGTACTGCAGACGCTCGTCGCCGAGGTTTACGGCCCCGACGACGCGGGCCGGCGCGATGTCGCACGGCAAGTCAGAGACCTCTTCTCGCGGACGGAAGGCGTCGTGGACGTGGACTGGTACGTCGAGAGCCCGCGTGAGAAGGTGGTCTACCGGCTCGACCGCGAGAAGGCGGGGCTCGCGGGCATCCGCGAGGCGGACGCCGCGGCGGCGCTGCGCCTCGCGCTGGGAAGCGACGTTGCCGGAGAGATTCAACTGCCGGACATCCGCGAGCGGATCCCGCTTGTCGTCACTCTTCCGCAGGAGCGCAGGAACGACCTCGCCTCGCTCTCGGCGCTGAAGGTCTCGGGCGCGGGGGGACGCCTGGTGCCGCTCTCGGAGATCGGACGCTTCGAGCGACAACCGGAGGAGACCTCGATCTACCACAAGAACCTGAAGCCCGTCGTCTACGTCACGGCCGACGTCGCGGGCGCGAAGGAGGCGCCGGTCTACGCCATCGCCGCGCTCGAGAAGGGCCTCGCGGGCATCCGCGTTCCCGGCGGCTATCGCATCGCGACGCGCACGGCCACGGCGCCCTTCGACACGACGCGTTACGGGATCAAGTGGGACGGCGAGTGGCACGTGACCTACGAGGTCTTTCGGGACCTGGGCCTGGCCTTCGCCGCGGTCCTCGTGCTGATCTACGTGCTCGTCGTGGGCTGGTTCAAGAGCTTCGCGGTGCCGCTCGTCATCATGGCGCCCATTCCGCTCACGCTCGTCGGGATCCTGCCGGCGCACGCGCTCTTCGGCGTCTTCTTCACCGCGACCTCGATGATCGGCTTCATCGCCGGGGCCGGCATCATCGTGCGCAACTCGATCATCCTGGTGGACTTCATCGAGCTGCGCCGCGGCGAAGGCATGCCGCTGTCGGAGGCGGTGCTCGATGCCGGCGAAGTGCGTTTCCGGCCGATGCTCCTGACCGCCGCCGCGGTGGTCGTCGGCTCCTCCGTCATCCTCTTCGATCCGATCTTCCAGGGGCTCGCCGTCGCGATGATGGCCGGCGAAGTCGCCGCGACGCTGCTCTCGCGGGCGGCGGTCCCTGTCCTCTATTACTTGCTCAAGCGCTCCGAGGAGAGAAAAGCCTCCGCGGAAACGAAACCGACACCGTCACCGGAACCGGAACCAGAAAGGAGCTTTGCATGACCTTGAACGAGTGGCTGCGCGCCATCGCCGGAACCCTCGTCCTCGCCTCAGTCGCCCTCGGATGGTTCGTCCACCCCGCGTTCTTCCTCTTCACCGCCTTCGTCGGCGCCAACCTGCTGCAGTCGGCCTTCACCAAGACCTGCCCGATGATGGGGATCCTGCGCTGGCTCGGCGTGCGCGATCCCGGGTCTCCCCCGTGAAGCTCGTCGTCCTGGTTTCGCCGCCCGTGGTAACGGAGCGTCCCTCTTCGGTCTCGTTGCTCAAAGACCGCCCCGGAGCCGGTCGAACGGCTCAATCGGATTGGCTGGAGGCGATTCGCTCAAGCTTCTCGAAGAGCCGCTGATGCCGCTCCGGCAGCTTTGCGCCCGGTGGGAAGAACCTCTCGAGGTTGCGCCGAACGCTCTCGGTCATCGTCGCCGCCTCATCCGGTAATCCGTTTGCGGCGAGTCGGCGGGCCTGCGCGAGGCGCGCCTCGAGATCGTCGATCGACGGCTGGTGGAAACGAAACGACAGACTCGGGCCGTGTTCCAGTCGCGGAACGTCTGACGGAGAAAGGACATGCGGAGAAGGCGGCCCATTACGTGTGAGCACGAAGACGAGCTCCGACACGTTTGCGTCGAGCGCCATCTGTTGCGCTTTCAGAAGAGTCTCGGGAGAGGAGTTGTGCTCGAAGATGACGTACTTCCAGACGATCCGCATCCGCCGGTCGCCCGAGGTGCTGGCCTCGACGAAATCGGTCATGAATCGCCACGCCAGGTCGAACTTCCCGTGGACTCGGTACGGCTCATAAGTTTCGGAATCCACACCATCGATCGCGCAGATGATGTCGTCAAACCCGGAGCGGGCCATGTCCGGGCGGAAGCGCCCATGCGCGTTGGTGGTGACCGAGATCCACGCTTCCGGAAGACGCTCGCGACTGCGCCGCCCCATCTCCCACAGGCGCGGATTCAAGAGCGGCTCGCCGTGGCCTTGAAAGTCGAGCACCTCGACGGCAATCCCGCGGGTGGTCAGGTCCGCCAGAATTCGGTCGAGGATGTCGGGATCGAGCTGAAATGCTTTTGAGTGCTGGCGGCGAATCGAGAGGGGAACGCAGCCGGGGCAGTCGAGCGAGCAGTAGTAGGACGGCTCGACTCTAAAGATCCGGACGCTGCGCCGTTCCCACGGCGTGAAATCGCCGGGAGGTTGGATTCGGAGCAGAAGACACCTCTCGCAGATTTCAGGCCAGGCCATTTGCCCCTGCGCGACGCTTTGGCGGACCTGCTCGTAAGGGCCGTTCAGAAACACATCGGCGTAGTCGACGCTCGGATCCCAGGCCTGGAGCACGTGGTCGCTTCCCGCGTCGTCCCAGCAGACGAGATCTCCCCAAGCGCGCAGGAAGATGCTGTCGACCGATGGGCAGACCAGACGCGGGCGCGTCCCGGCCAGGAGCGTCGCCGTCGAGGCCTCTCCCGGAAACCGATCGACATACGTCGTCCAATCGAAACCGCTCGAGCGCCGCGGCGCATACCGCCTCCCGTCTCTCTTCCCGTGCTCGCGCCAATGGCGGATCGCCGACGCCTCGTCTGTGATTCCGGCGGGGGCCAGATCGGTGTAGGCCTGTATGTACCATCGCCAGTCGAAGCCGGGAGGCGGCTCCGTCGATGGATCCGGCGGAGGGGCGTGGAAGCGTCTTCCTTCCCGGCAGCCGTGTTCGCGCCAATGGCGGACCGCCGAGGCCTCGTCGGCGATTCCGGCAGATGCCAGATCTGCATAGCTCTGCACGTACCACCGCCAGTCGAAACCGGGAGGCGGCTGCGACGCCTCAGCAATCGGAGTGGTTTGGCGAGGAGACCGGATCCGACGAGCGATCCGTCGCAATGTGGAGAGCGCGGGGATTTTCGTTCGATCCGACTCAGATTTCGACAACATGTCCATCTCCAAGCTGACGCGGGAATGAGCGCTTGTATGGTCGAACGCCGTGGACCAGCCGCCCGCGGTAGACGAGCCTTCCGGCCCGCCAGGCCCGAAGCGTCCAAGTCCCGAAAGGTCTCGAGTCGACCGGGATCGTCACGAAGAATCCGGATCGATTCGCGCTGGGGATCGAGGGATACGCCTGCGCCACGTCGTCTCGCGACCCCAACGACGCCTGCGCAGTTCGCCCCGTAGAGTCGATGAGTTCCACCGAATCGGGCGGAGCCCCCAGCGGAAGTATCCAGCCCATGACACGGAGATCGCCGTTGACGATGTCCGCCGAGTCCAGGAAGCCGACCGTGGACGGGCCGAACGGGGGCGGAAGAGCCGCGGTTCTCCCGTCCGCCGCCAGACGGATGATCTTGAGCGCCTCTCGCGCGGCCAGGATCGTCGTGTCGATCGCACGGTCGTCGTGTGCGGCAGTCGGAAGGATCAACCCGTTCGTGATGACGCCGCGTTCGAGGCAATGTTGGACGAAGAGCCCGAGCGCGGCCCTTTTCGGCAGCTGACCACAGTCCTCGAACTCGAGCTCCATCCGGGCCGGGTGGCCGACAAGGCGCAGCGGAATCTTCTCCCGTGCCGCCGCCTCTTCGATGCCGGCCGCGACTCTGCGACCGACCCCCGCGGCCCGCTCGGCGACCGGCTCGGTGGCGTACAGCTCGAGCGCCGCCCGGGCGCAAGCCAGAGACAGCGTCTCGCCGCGGCAGGTCATATCGACTCCCACGAAATCGGCGTCGCGCATGAGCTCTCGCGATCCGACGAATGCCGAGAGAGGCATGCCGTTGGCGAGGGCTTTTCCATAACAGGCGAGGTCGGGAACGACCCCGGTCAGCTCCTGCGCGCCACCGCGGCCGACGCGGAATCCGGTCACCATCTCGTCGAAGACCAGAAGAGCGCCGTTTGTGTGGGCAAGTTCCCGAACCTTCTCGAGGAAGCCCGGCCTCGGAAGCTCGGCTCGAAACGGCTCCATCAGGACGGCGGCGACTCTTCCGGAGTGGCGCTCGAAGAGCGCTTCAACCGCTGCGAGGTCGTTGTAGGGGAAAGCATGGACGAGGCCGGCGGCCGAAGCCGGGATCCCGCGGATGCTCCGGTTCGACGCGGCAAACCAATCGTGAAAGCCGTGGAAGCCGAATTGAAGGATGACGTCGCGTTCGGTCACCGCTCGCGCGAGCCGGACCGCGGCGGTGACGGCGTCGGAGCCGTTCTTTCCGAAGCCCACCATCTCCGCGCAGGGGATCAGGTCGATGATCTTCTCCGCCACTTCGACCTCGAGCTCATGGGGCATCGTGAGAGTCGGCGTGGCAGCGAGTTGATTTCGAATCGCTTCCTCGATCTTGGGATGGCCATAGCCGAGCAGCGCCGAGCCCCAGGCGACGAGCCAATCCACATAAACGCGCCCGGTTGTGTCGGGACGAGCCGGGCCGCTTTGTCCACGGCGGTCGCGCGGTCAGGGTCGTCTGGGGACGGGGCGGTTTCGGCCGTGAGGATTTCTTTCGACAACTGCAAACGACTCCCGTGATACGGATGTCTGGCTCTCGCCGTCCAGGCGTCCTCCTTGGGATTTTACGGGATCGGCGCGGAGTTAAGGGAGTTGAAGCCGCGCCCACGACGGGCCATAGTTGAGCCTGATGAAGCTGCCGATCTACATGGATCATCATGCGACGACGCCGGTGGATCCGCGCGTGCTGGAGGCGATGTTGCCGTATTTCACGCAGACCTTCGGCAACGCGGCCTCGCGCAACCACGTGTTCGGGTGGGAGGCGGAGGCGGCGGTGGATGAGGCGCGCCACCAGATCGCCTCCGCGATGAACGCTTCGGACAAGGAGATCGTCTTTACCTCCGGCGCGACCGAGTCGGACGACCTGGCGATCCTGGGCGCCGCGCGGATGTACCGCCAGAAAGGCGATCACGTCATCACCGGGCGGACCGAGCACCGGGCTGTGCTCGACACCTGCGAGGCCCTCGAGAAGGAAGGCTTCGAAGTCACGTATCTGCCGACGGACCGGTTCGGACGGATCACCGCCGATCAAGTCCGTGACGCGATCCGCGAACAGACGATCCTCGTTACTCTGATGCTCGCCAACAACGAGGTCGGGACGATCCATCCGATCGCCGAGATGGCAGCCATCTGCAAAGAGAGGGGAATCCTCTTCCACACGGATGCCGTTCAGGGCTTCGCCAAGATCCCTTTCGACGTCGAAGCGATGCGGGTGGATCTCGCCTCGGTGACGGCGCACAAGATCTACGGCCCCAAGGGGGTCGGCGCGCTCTACGTCCGGTCGAAGAACCCGAGGGTGCGGCTGTCGCCGATCATCCTGGGGGGCGGGCACGAGCGCGGTCTGCGCTCCGGGACCCTGAACGTTCCGGGCATCGTCGGATTCGGGAAGGCCGCCGAGATTTCCGTCGGCGAGATGGAAACGGAGGCGCGCCGGATGCGTCGGCTGCGAAAACGGCTCTACGACGGAATCGTGTCGCTCGTCGACGATGTTCGCGTCAACGGCGCTCCGCTGCCGGAGATCGCGGAAGACGGCGCGCTCGCGGCCGGGCAGACGGAGTGGCGCCTGCCGGGCAACCTGAACCTCTCCTTCGCGGGAGTCGAAGGCGAGGCCCTGCTCATGGGCATTCGGGACGTCGCGGTCTCTTCGGGCTCCGCCTGCACCTCGGCCTCGCTGCGTCCCTCGCACGTCTTGAAGGCGCTCGGGGTGCCGGATGATCTCGCGCACTCCTCGATCCGTTTCGGCCTTGGCCGCTGGAACACGGAGGAGGAAGTGGATTTCACGATCGAGGCCGTGGCCAGCACGGTCCGGCGTCTGCGCGAGATTGCGCCGATGAAGAGAGCTTCTCCGTAGCACCGGATGTGTGGCCCGGGGCCTCACGTGCCGTAGGGGCGGGGCTTGCCCCCGCCCGCGACAAGTAACTGACGATTACGACGGGGGCGGGCGGCCGCGAGGGCTGCCCATACGGCACGGGACCCGGACCGCAGGCTTCTGATCCCGGGGGCGCCGACCGCATGCTGACTATCGGCAAGGAGTGCGGAATGATTGCCGGCCGCCGACCCTTAGGATGCTCGGCGAAGTGAGATGAGCCTGTTTACGGATCTCGTTCGAAGCCTTCCTTGTTACGCGGACCTGGTCCGACGGGTCCGGAGCGCCGAGGGCCGTCTCGTCGTGGCAGGGGGAGTGGGAGCGCTTCCGGGACTGCTGCTCGCCGCGCTGGGAAGAGACCTGGGCCGGCCGCTGGCCATCGTCGTGCCGGACGAAAAAGAAGCCGTGCGGCTGATCTGCGACCTGGAGGCGGGCGGCCTGACGCGGGTCTTCCACGCGCCCGCGCCAACGCTCACACCGTACCAGCGCATCCCGGCCTCGCTCAAGGCACGGCGGGACGAGTTTGCGCTTCTCTCGGCGCTTGTGGGACAGGAAACGGTCGGGGCGGCCGTCCTGCCGGCGCGGGCGCTCTTCACGCGCCTTCCCTCGCGGGAAGAATTCCTGCGACTCCGCGTGACCCTCGCCGAGGGGGAAGAAGTCTCACTTCCCGGTCTGACCGCGCGGTTGACGCGTGTCGGCTATCGCCGCGCCGACCTCGTGATCGAGACGGGAGACCTCGCGGTGCGCGGCGGCCTCTTCGACGTCTTCCCGCCCGACCGCGAGCTTCCGGTGCGAGTCGAGCTGGATGGAGATCGGGTCGCCTCGATCCGGGTCTTCGATCCCGATACACAGCGCTCCCGTGAACGCCTCCAGAGCGTCGCGCTGCCTCCGTTCGCCGCTGCGGAAGAATCGGAAGAGGCGCGGTATCTCCTGACCGAGCGGATCGGACGGCTCCCCTCCGAGGTCGAGAGCACGGTGTTCGCTCCGGCCGTGTCCGCGATGCCGGCTGGGTGGCTCGACTACACCGCGGGGCCGGGGGGACCCCTGCTCGTGACGGTCGAACCGGCATCGATCGAGGAAGAGATCGAGGAGTTCTCGCAGCGGCTCGCCGGCGACCGCGATCCCGACCGTGACGTCTTCGCGCCTGAGGAGCTCCTCCATCCCGGGCCCCGGATCCGGGAGAGCCTCTCGCGGGCGGCCGTCATTCTCGACCGGCTGGGCCTCTCGGCCGACGAGGGCACGTTGATTCGGCTGCCTGCGGAGGCGGTCGTGGCGCACGCCGGGCGTACGGCGGAGGCGGCGGCGGAATTGACACGCGCGCTCGAATCGGGGGAAGAAGTCTTCGTCGCCGTGAGGCCGACCGGAGGAGCCGAGAAACTCCGCCGTTTCGCCCTCGAGTACTCGCTCCACGTCTCTTCCGAGCGGCGTCCCGAAGCGCTCGTCAGTGTCCCGGCGGACATCTCCTCCGGCTTTCGCCTGCGCGAGCCGCGCCTCTCTCTCTACTCCGAGAGCGAGATCTTCGGCGAGGAGCGCCAGGTCTCCGTCTCTCGCCGGCGCCCGACGGAGGCCTTCCTCTCCGATCTGCGCGACTTGAAGCTCGGCGACGCGGTCGTTCATCGCGATTACGGGATCGGGCTTTTCAAGGGGTTGAAGCGCGTCCCCGTGGAGGGTGAGGACCGGGAGTTCATGGAGATCGGATACATGGAGGAGAAGACGCTCCTCCTTCCGGTCGAGCGCTTCGACCTCGTCCAGAAGTACTCCGGGGTCGAAGGAGTCGAACCGGCGCTCGACCGGCTGGGCGGGGCCGGATGGGCCCGGCGCAAGGCCTCGGTCAAGAAGGCGATGCGCGACATGACCGATCAGCTCTTGAAGCTCTACGCGCGCCGCAGCCTCGCGCCCGGCTTCGCCTTCTCAAAGGATTCGCCGTGGCAGAAGGAGTTCGAGGACGCCTTCGAGTACGACGAGACGCCCGACCAGGCGCAGGCGATTGCCGACGTGAAAAGGGACATGCAGTCGGAGAAGCCCATGGACCGCCTGCTCTGCGGCGACGTCGGATATGGCAAGACGGAAGTCGCCATGCGCGCGGCCTTCAAGGCGGTGCTCGACGGGAAGCAGGTGGCGGTGCTGGCCCCGACGACGATCCTCGCCGACCAGCACTTCCGCACGTTTGCCCGCCGCTTCGCCGCCTTCCCGGTGACGATCGAGCTGCTCTCGCGTCTGCGTCCGCGCGCGGAGCAGAAGACGGTGATCGAGAAAGTCGCCGAAGGCTCGGTGGACATCCTGATCGCCACGCACCGCCTGCTCGGAAAAGACGTCGCGTTCCGGGATCTGGGTCTCCTCATCGTGGACGAGGAGCAGCGGTTCGGAGTCGCGCAGAAGGAGAAGTTGAAGGAATGGAAGGCTTCGATCGACGTGCTCGCGATGTCGGCGACGCCGATCCCGCGCTCGTTGCATCTCTCGCTCTCGGGGCTCCGGGACCTCTCGATCATCGAGACGCCGCCGCGCGACCGGCTGGCTATCGAGACGCAGGTCGCTCCGCGCAAGCCCGAGGTCATCCGTGAGGCGATCGAAGCGGAGCTCTCCCGCGGGGGCCAGGTCTTTTTCGTGCACAACCGCGTGGAATCGATCGGCCGCGTCCAACAGGAGCTGGAAGAACTCGTCGCTTCCGTGCGCGTGACCGTCGCCCACGGCGCGATGCGGGAAGGAGAGCTGGAGAAGGCGATGACGCGCTTCCTCTCGCGCGAGGCGGACGTGCTTCTGGCGACGACGATCATCGAGAACGGGCTGGACATCCCGTCCGCCAACACGATCCTGATCGACCGCGCGGAGACTTATGGCCTGGCACAGCTTTACCAGCTCCGCGGGCGCGTCGGCAGGAGCGACAAGCCCGCGCAGGCGTTTCTCCTGATCCACGAGGCCGCGGCGCTGTCGGAGACGGCCCGCCGGCGTCTCGCCTCGATCCAGGAGTTCTGCGACCTCGGAGCCGGCTTCCGCATCGCGGCCAAGGACCTGGAGATCCGCGGCTCAGGCAACATCCTCGGGGGCGAGCAGTCGGGCCAGATCGTTTCGGTCGGCTTCGAGACCTACCTGACGCTCCTGGAAGAGACGGTTCGGGAGATGCGGGGAGAGGAGGCGCGGCCCGAGCGCGCGGTCACGCTATCGCTCGGCCTCGATCTGGCGATCCCTCCCGACTACGTCTCCGACGAGAACTGGCGCATGATGATCTACAAGAAGATCGCCCGCGCGGACGACGACCGGTCTCTGGAAGAGACGGCCCGCGAGATCGCCGACCGGTTCGGGGAGCCGCCCGAGGCCGTCCGGCGCCTCGTCGCGTACTCGCGGCTGCGTGCGCGCGCCGAGCGGCTTCGAGTCACCTCCATCACTCGCCAGGCGGGGCAGGTCCACCTGCGTTTCGCGGAGGACGCCGCGGTGGACCCGGAGCGTCTCCTCGAATTCGTCCGGCGCATGCGCGGGGCGCGGCTGTCACCCGGCCGCGTTCTTTCGCTGCCATCCCCGGCCGGGGACGCGGTGCTCGCCGAGCTGATGTCCTGGCTCGACGAATTCGAGCGGGAGCGAGCAGCGTAAGGACCATCCCCTCGTTGTCATCCTTTCGCCTTCATGCTGTCATTCTGAGCGCAGCGAAGGATCTGCCCTGGTCAGGATCAGCCGATTCGACCGGAGCAGATTCTTCGTCGCGGAGCCTGTCCCGACTTTGAATGGCGCCTCGGTCACGATAACGAGGGCAGATTCCTCGCTCCGCTCGGAATGACATAAAAGGCGGAGGGGCTCCTCAGAATGACAAGAAGGGCGTCTGTGCGACCCAGTCAGACTTTCTAAGAAACGACAGGCCCTGGCCTCGGGTGATGGAATTCTCATAGACTGGTCCTGTTCTCGTAGATCCGTATGAAGGCGCGCTCTCTTGCCCTCTCTGCCTTTCTCCTCGCCGGCGTCCTTGCCGGGGCGGAGCTGGTCGAGAAGATCCTGGCGCGGGTCAATGACCGGTTGATCACCAACTCGGAATTTCAGAGGCGGGTGGTGGCCGCGTCGCATGCCCCCCAGGCTTCCTCCGATCCGGCGCAGATCAAGCGCGAGGTGCTGGAAGACCTGATCAAGGAGAAGCTCCTGGAGGAGCGCGCCAAGGAGATGAGCGTCTCGGCGTCGGACGAGGAAATCGAGACCGCCGTCGAGCGCGTCAAACGGCAGTACAACCTGGCGACAGACCAGGAGTTCGACGCCGCGCTCGCCTCCTCCAACATGACGCGCGAGGACTTGAGGCGGCAGATGCGTCAGACAATCATCCTGCAGAAGGTCATCGGCCGCGACGTGACCTCCAAGCTCGAGATCTCCGAGGACATGCTGCGGCTCGAATACGAGAGGCAGAAGGAGAAGCTGTACAGAGTCCCCGAATCGGCGCGCGTTTCGGAGATCGTCATCCGTTTCGCGGCCAACGACGGGACGGCACGCGAGAAAGCCGTGGCGCGGCTGGAGGAAGCGCGCGCGAAGCTCACGGCGGGAACTCCCTTTGCCGAGCTGGCGAAGGAGTACTCGGAGGGCAACGCGCGGGACCGCGGCGGAGACCTGGGGTCAGTCTCGAAAGGAGAGCTCCTTCCGGCGCTCGACGCGGCGGTCTTCGGCGACTCCCCGCAGGAGTTTCCGCCGCCGGCCCTCCAGCCCCGCTCGATCCATCTTTTCCGGGTCACCGACCGCAAGCCCGCGGGTTACCGGGCCTTCGCGGACGTGAGCGAAGACCTGAAGAAGCGCATCGGGGAAAACCTCTACGACAAGCGCTTCGGCGAATACGTCGCGAAACTGCGCCGCGAGGCTTACGTCAAGATCTACGATCCGGAGCTCGCGAAGCTCGACTCTGAGAAGAAGAGCTGAGGCTCGATTCCTGGTGCGGCAGGAGAACCGCGGACGGTATCCCGGTCCCGGGCGTGCTACAGATCGTGCCATCGCCCGGCGATATGCGCGATATGGAGTGCATCGCGGGCTCGCTCTCTGGCTGGACATGACGAGTCACTGGCATGAGACAGCCGGGAAAGCCTGAGAATGCATCTCGGCCAGGTTGCGCCTTCCTTACGCTCCTAATTTTTTTAGGCAAACTGTTTCACTTGACTAATAAACCACGGCACACCTAACATCCTGGCCAGTGGTCTAATCTGGTAAAAAATGGAAGGAAGTGGTTCTGATCGCGCCGATCGGGGCCGCAAGGAAGAACGATGGATCGCTTTCGTGGCAGTGCGCCGGCCCGCCTGGACGAGAAGGGCCGTCTCAAGGTCCCGAGTCTCTTCCGACAGCAGGTCGAAGAGGCATTCGGGCCGGAGATGTTCGTGACGTCTCTGCATGGACGAGAAGTCCTTCTCTATCCGTTGCCGATCTGGCGCGCGCTCGAGGAAAAGCTGGCCACGCTTCCGGCTATTCACCGGGCAAAGAACAAGTTCCTCGAGCGTGTCAACTACTACGGCCAGAACGTATCGCTCGACGGGCAGGGACGGGTGCTCATCCCTCAGATCCTTCGAGACGCGGCGAAGCTGCCGGCGGATGTGGTCGTGACCGGGAACATCGATCACCTCGTGGTCTCCGACCGCGGCGCGCTCGCCTCGAAGCTGGCGAGCGAGGACTTCTCGCCCGAAGACTACGACGAGATGTCGAAACTGCTGATGTCGTGAAGAGAAGTCGAGAGTCGAGGATCGGGAGACAGGAGACGGGAGACGGAAGACATTGAGAAGCGAGGACACAAACCGGTCCTTCTCCGGGAGGTCGCGGCGATCCTCGCGCCGGAGCGCGGAGGCTTCTTCGTGGATGCGACGGTCGGGGCCGGCGGACACGCGGAGGAGCTTCTGCAGCGGGGTCCGGAGATCCGACTGCTCGCTCTGGATCGCGATCCCGCCGCGATCGCGCTGGCGCGCGAGCGTCTCGCGCGCTTCGGGAATCGCGTCGAGTTCGCGCGGGGGAACTTCGCGGATCTCGATCGCGTGCTGGCGGGATTTCCTCCCGCCGCGGGGCTCCTCGCGGATCTCGGCGTGTCGTCGATGCAACTGGAGGAAGGCCAGCGCGGGTTTTCGTTTCGCCGCGACGGGCCGCTCGATATGCGCATGAATGGGACGGGCCGGACCGCCGCCGACATCGTCGCGACGGCCTCGGTCGAAGAACTGACACGCATCCTGCGTGAATATGGGGAGGAGAGGATGGCGGCAAAGATCGCTCGGGGGATCGTGCAGGAACGCGTTTGGAGGGGTCCGATCACGGGCACGCGACAGCTCGCGCGCATCGTCGCGCGGGCCAAGGGGACCCGCGAAAGGATTGATCCTGCCACCCGCGTCTTTCAGGCCCTGCGCATCGAGGTCAATCAGGAGCTCGTCGCGCTCGGAAGCTTTCTTGCCGCGGCCGTCAACCGCCTGGACGCGCGCGGCCGGCTGGCCGTGATCGCATATCACTCGCTCGAGGACCGGATCGTCAAAGAGACGTTCCGCCGTCAGTCCGGCGTTTGTCTCTGTCCTCGTTCACTCCCGTCCTGCGTCTGCGGCGCCCGGCGGGTATTGAAGATCCTGACACGGCGGCCGATCGTCCCGTCGCCAGCCGAGGTGAGCGGCAATCCGCGCTCGCGCAGTGCGCGCCTGCGCGCCGCCGAAAAGCTTCACGGAGAGACCGCGTGAGTCTCCGAGCGCCTGGTACCGGCAGCACCCTGAGGGAGAAGACATGAGCGCCGTCGCCTACGCCCAGTCCAAGCGCGTCGAGAATCTCCACTTGACGCGCGAGCGGGACCGCCGCCGCGGGCGCGAGCTCGCTACGTACCTGCTTGCCGGACTGCCGGTGGCCTGCGCGCTCTTCGTCTGCGCAGCGTTGCATGTCGAGACAGTTCGCATCGGATACGCGCGCGAGTCGCGCGCCAAGCTCTTCTCACGGCTCGACGAGGAGAAGCGCCGCCTGCGCGCCGAGCTTGCTCTCGCCTCCGCGCCCGCGCGCGTGGTCGAGGTGGCTGCCCGCAAAGGCCTGCGCCCGCCGCGGCCGGGACAGATTCAGTACGTCGAGAAGCCCGCCGCAACGGAGGCCGCGCGATGAATGTCCTTCGAGGCCGGCGCCTCCGTCTCTTCGGCCTCGTGCTCGCGGTCTGGGCGGCGCTCGTCATCGGCCGCCTTGCGCAGCTCCAGCTCGTGCAGGGGCAGAAGTACCGGGCGCGCGCGCACCGGCAGCAGGAACGGCGCATCGAGGTCTCGGGCCGCCGCGGGTCCATCCTGGACCGCGAAGGCAGGGATCTCGCGGTCTCGGTTGAAGTCCCTTCGATCTACGCGATTCCCGACGACGTCGAAAACGCTCCCGCCACCGCTTCCGCCCTCGCGCCGCTGCTTCGACTCCCGAGCGAGAAGATTCTCGAGCGTCTGACGCAGGCGAAGGGGTTCGTCTGGATCGCACGCAAAGTGGAACCGTCGGTCGCCGACCAGATCCGCGCTCTCAAGTTTCCCGGCGTGCACCTGGTCGCGGAGCCCAAGCGGTTCTATCCGAAAGGGCCGCTTGCCGCCTCGGTCCTGGGATATGTCGGTCTGGACGACCGGGGACTCGCGGGCCTCGAGTACTCCTATGAAGGGACAGTCCGAGGCAAGCCGGGCGAGATCATCGCGTTGACCGACGCGCGCCAATTGACCTACGGCGAGGCGGAGACAGCCGGGCGTCCTGCGCAGGAAGGGGCGGCGCTGACGGTCTCGCTCGACTCGGGAATCCAGTTCGCGGCCGAGCAGGAGCTGGAATCCACGATGCGTGAGCTCGACGCGAAGTCAGGCAGCGTCGTGCTGCTCGATCCGTGGAGCGGAGAGATCCTGGCGATGGCCAGCGCCCCGAGCTTTGACCCGAACCAGTATGGCCGCTTTCCCGCCGAAACGCGCCGCAACCGCGCGATCGCGGACGCTTACGAGCCCGGCTCGACCTTCAAGATTGTGACGGGCGCGTCCGCGCTCGACCGCGGCCTCGTGCGTCTGGACGAAATCATCGCCACCGGTCATGGGGTGATCCGCATCGGCAGAGTGACGATCAGCGAGGACAAGCATCACGACTACGGCGCGTTGACCCTCGCCGGCGTCTTCGAGCACTCCTCCAACATCGGAATCATCCATGTGGGACTGCGCCTCGGGCCCCAGCGCCTCTTCGAGGGAGCGAGCGCGTTCGGCATCGGGCGCCCGACGGGAGTGGACCTGCCAGGAGAGGCTGCCGGCATCTTCCGTCCCCTCTCGCGCTGGTCCTCTCTGTCCAACGCCTCGATCTCGATGGGACAGGAGGTCGCTCTGACGGCTCTGCAGCTCGCGCGCGTGGCCGCGGTCGTCGCGAACGGGGGTCTTCTCGTGCAGCCGCGGCTCGTGACGGCGATCCGCCGGCCCGACGGCCGCGTCGAGAGGCCCGCGGCGACCAAGCCGGTTCGCGTGATCTCGGAAGCGACGGCTCTGTCGCTGCGGTCCATCCTGGGGGGCGTCGTCGAGCGGGGGACGGGCACGACGGCGGCGATCCCTGGCTTCTCGGTGGCGGGCAAGACCGGGACGGCACAGAAGGCGGGGCCCGGCGGATATCAGGTCGGGCGTTACGTTCCCAACTTCGTCGGGTTTGTTCCGGTGGAGAATCCTCGAGTGGTCGCGGTCGTCGTCGTGGAAGAGCCCAGGGGCAAGTATTATGCGAGAGACGTCGCGGCGCCGCTCTTCGCGCGCGTCGTTTCCCAGGCGCTCGATATCCTGCGCGTGGCGCCGGCACAGCAGCGGCTGCCCTCGACCGTGCTCGCTTCTTCCGACGGCCGCGTCGCCTACCCGGCGGGAGTCGTGCCGGTCTCCGTCCGCTCCGTGCGTCCCGACGAGGAGACCCTGCCGAGGTTGAACGATCTCGGCGGCACGGGCGAAGCGGCGAGTGTCCTGCGTAGCGTCGGTGAAGGCGGAGAGATTCTGACGCCGGATGTCGTCGGCCTCTCGGCCCGCCAGGCGCTGGCTGTCTTCGCACGCCTGGGACTGACGGCGCAGTTGCGCGGCACCGGTTTCGTGATCTCGCAGGAACCCGCGGCCGGGACCGCGGTCCGGCCGGGCCAGTATCAGACGCTGCAGCTTTCGGAAACCGCCCCTCCGATCAACCGGCCGGCTCGCAGCCGGGAGGAGACGAGCTCCAACTTTTCCGGTCCGTGAAACTCATGGAACTCCTCTCGGTCCTGCCGGAGGCCGACGTCGATCGCGCGACACCCGATCCGGACATCCTGCGCGTCCGTTACGACTCGCGGCAGGTCGTCCCGGGAGATCTCTTCGTCGCCATCCGCGGGGAAACGGCGAACGGCTTCGACTACGTGCCGGAGGCGATCTCGCGGGGAGCGGCCGCGGTGGTGTCGGACCGCCCCGCGCCGGCGCGGAGACCCGAATCGGTGGCCTGGGTGCGCGTGGAGGACCCGCGCCGGGCGCTCGCTCTTCTGGCCGCCAGACGCGCGGGGAACCCCGCGGAAACCCTCGTGCTCGCCGCGGTCACGGGCACCAACGGAAAGACAACGACGGCGATGTTGTTGGAGGCCTTGCTGGCGGAGCGCCACGGCAGCTCCGGTTTTCTCGGTACTATCGCCTACCGGACGGGACGCCGGCAGGTCGCGGCGACCCACACGACACCGGAGGCCCCGGACATCCAGGATCTGCTGGCGGAGATGGTCGAGGCGGGAGTGCCGGCCGCGGCGATCGAGGTCTCATCCCATGCGCTCGCCCTGGACCGGATCGCCGGCTGCCGTTTCGACGTGGCGGTCTTCACGAACTTGACGCGCGACCACCTGGACTTCCACGGCGACATGGAGAGCTACTTCGGCTCGAAGAGGAAGCTCTTCGCGATGCGCAAGCCGGCAGCCGCCGCGGTCGTCAACAACGACGACGCCTTCGGGCGGAGCCTGGCGTTCGAAATCGCTCCTCCCGTCCTGACCTACTCGGCTTCAGGCAAGCAAGCCGACGTGCGGGTTTCCACGTCCCATTGCGACCTCACCGGAACGTCTCTGGAGGTCCGACACGAAGGTGGAACGTTTCCGATCGTTTCCCCTCTGCTCGGGCGCTTCAACGTCGAGAACCTGCTCGCGGCGGCCGCGGCCGGGCTCGCTCTGCGGATGCCGCCCGAACGGATCGCGTCGGCGCTGGCTCGCGTCAAGCGCGTTGCCGGACGGTTGGAGCCGGTCGACGCCGGCCAGTCCTATGCGATCCTCGTCGATTACGCGCACACGGAAGACGCCCTGAAGCGGCTCCTCTCCGCCGTGCGGGAGCTCACCGACAAGACAATCATTCTGGTCTTCGGCTGCGGCGGGGACCGGGACAAAGGAAAACGGTTTCCGATGGGATTCGCCGCCGGGCGCATGGCCGACATCCCGATCGCGACTTCCGACAATCCTCGTTCGGAGGATCCGGAAGCGATCCTGGCGGAGGTCGAAAGAGGCCTCGCGGCGTCGGGCGCGACGAAATATCTGAAGATCACCGACCGGCGGGAAGCGATCCGAACCGCGATCGAGCTGGCCAACCCCGGTGTCGTCGTGGTCATCGCGGGCAAGGGACATGAGACAACGCAGGTCATCGGAGACCGGGCCCTGCCGTTCGACGACCGGCTCGTCGCCGCGGAGCTCGTGCGGCGGTGAACTTCTCCGTTTCGAAGGTCGCGAGCGTGGCGAAGGCGAGGCTCACCCCGGCCGGCGCCGAGGCGATGCTCTCGGGCGTTGCGGTGGATTCCCGGCGGGTCCGGCCGGGCGAACTCTTCGTCGCGCTGCACGGAGAGAAGGTGGATGGCCATGACTTCGCGGTGCAGGCCGCGGCGGCGGGCGCGCGAGCGATGCTCGGCAAACGGCGTCCGGCGGGCCTTCCCGCAGACTTTCCAGTGCTGGAGGTCTCCGACCCGCGGGAATCGCTTCTGCAGTTTGCGGGCACGATGAAGAAGGAAGCGGGATTCCGCCTGGCGGCGGTCGCGGGCTCGGTCGGAAAGACGACGACGAAGGAGTTCGCCGCCGCGATTTTCGCCCGGCGATTCGCCGTCGAGAAAACGCCGGGGAACCAGAACAGCGCGATCGGGTTCCCGATGTCCGTACTCAATCTGCCCGGAAGGCTCGAGTGGATGGTCGGAGAGATGGGAATGAGCGCGCTCGGAGAGATCTCACGGCTTTCCCGGACCTTCGAGCCGGACATCGCGACGATCACGAGGATCGCGGCCGAGCACCTCGAGTTCCTGGGATCGCTCGATAAGGTCGCTGCCGCCAATGGAGAAGTCCTCGAAGGCCTGAAGCCCGGCGGCGTCTTCGTGGCCAACGCGGACGATTCCCGCGTGGCCGCGCTGGCCGGCCGGCACCCGGGCCGGACTCTCTGGTTCGGATTCGGCGATGGAGCCGACGTGACGGCTGAAGAGATCGCGCCGGGGGAATCGGGCACGAGCTTCTTTTTGAGAACCCCCGCCGGAGGAGCATCCATCACTCTGCCGCTGCCGGGACTCCATCAGGTGGGCAATTTCCTTGCCGCCTCGGCGGTGGCGATCGCGGCCGGCGCCACGGCGCGGGACTGCGAGGCCGCCGCGCCCACACTCATACCTGCCCAACATCGCGGCGAGCTCTTCCGCCACGGCTCCGGGGCTCTGCTCTATGACGACGCCTACAACGCGAGCCCTCCTTCGATGCGCGCGGCTCTCGACACGTTGAAGCTTCTTCCGGGTGAGCGGAAAATCGCGGTCCTGGGGGACATGCTCGAGCTCGGCGCCGAAGACCTCTGGTGGCACCGGGAGACGGGGCGATACGCCGTGGGTCGCGCCGACCGGCTGATCTGCGTAGGCCCGAGGGCCCGCGCGATTGGGGAGGGGGCCTCGGCCTCGGGATTTCCCGCCGAAGAAATCCAATGGGTGGAAGATCCGGAGCGGGCAGCCAGGGTGCTCGATGCGATGCTCTCCGGAGGAGACACGGTGCTGTTCAAGGCCTCTCGAGGCGTTGGGCTGGACCGGGCCGTTGCCATCTTGAAAGTCCGTGAGGCGTGAGGCGTGAGGCGTGAGGCGAAGCCCGTGAAAGCGCTGCAGCTACGCCCTCCGCGCGCCTTACGCCTTACGCCTTACGGCTTACGGCTCAAGGTGTCTGATGCTGTATAAGCTGCTCTATCCGCTGGCGAAGTACTTCCCGGCGTTCAACGTCTTCCGCTACATCACGTTCCGCGTCGCGATGGCCGCGGTCACGGCTCTTCTTCTGGCGCTTGTCTTCGGGTTGCCAATGATCCGAATGCTCAAGAGGCGGCAGATCGGCCAGGCGATTCGCGAGGAAGGACCCAGGTCGCACCATGCCAAAGCGGGAACGCCGACGATGGGCGGCTTGCTCATCCTGCTTGCCGTGATCGCGGCGACCGTCCTTTGGATGGACCTCTCCAATCGCTTCGTCTGGATCGCTCTGGCCACACTCGGATGCCTGGGCCTCGTGGGCTTCGCCGACGATTTCGTCAAGTTCACGAAACGGCGCAGCCTGGGCTTGAGCGGGCGCGGCAAGCTCATTCCGCAGCTTCTGGCGGCGCTCGCGATCGCGTGGGCCATCCGGCACTGGGCGGGAGAGGGATACATCACGACGGTGCTGACGTTTCCTTTTCTCAAGCGTTTCGTCCTCGATCTCGGCGCCCTCTATGTTCCCTTCGTCGCTCTGGTCGTCGTCGGGTCTTCCAACGCCGTCAACCTGACCGACGGTCTGGACGGCCTCGCGATCGGAGCCGTGGGGATCGCCGCCGGAACGTACGCGATCCTGGCCTACGTGACCGGCAATGCGGTCGCGGCGCGCTATCTCCAGATCCCCTTCGTGCCGCAGACGGGAGAGCTCTCCGTCTTCTGCGGAGCGATCGTCGGCGCCTCGCTCGGATTTCTCTGGTTCAACTGCCATCCAGCGGATGTCTTCATGGGAGACGTCGGATCGCTCCCGCTCGGGGGGGCGATCGCGGCCGTCGCAGTCATGACCAAGAACGAGATGCTGCTGGCGATCGTGGGTGGCCTCTTCGTGCTCGAAGCGGTGTCGGTCATTCTGCAAGTCGTGTCTTTCCAGACCACGGGACGGCGCGTCCTCCGGATGGCCCCGCTCCATCATCATTTCGAGCTGGCCGGTTGGCCGGAGTCGCGCGTGATCATCCGTTTCTGGATCCTCGCCATCCTCTTCGCGGTCCTCGGTCTCTCGACTTTGAAACTGCGATGACCAGGCAACTGCCGGGAAAGGGCGTAGGTATTGCTGAGAGAACTCTCGCGGTCCTCGAGGGCTCGGCTCCGGTTTTAACTCTCTTGGCCGCCGTTCGCGAAGCGAATGCCTGCGGCCGAAAGTCAGGATGAACGAAGGTTCCGGTTTGCCCGCGCGCGTGGCGATTCTGGGTTTTGCCCGGAGCGGCCAGGCGCTTGCGCGCGCGCTGGCCGAGAGAGGCGTCGCGATCGTGGTGGGAGACGCCAGACCCCGGTCGGCGTTCCCGGAGAGCGCCGTCGCGGGACTCGAAGCGGCCGGGGCGCTCTTCTTTTTCGACGGGCCATCCGAGGATTTTCTCGAGCGGGCCAACTGGCTGGCGCTCTCTCCGGGAGTGTCCCTGATGTCGCCGCTCGTCCTTGCCGCGCGCCGGCGCGGCATCACGGTGCTGGCGGAGATCGAGATTGCCTGGCGGATCGCCGAGGGGGAAGCCGAGGGGAAGAACCGTTGGGTTGCAATCACAGGGACGAACGGAAAATCCACGACGACGGCCTGGATCGCCGAGATCCTCCAGCGCGCCGGCCGCCCGGTCGCGCTCGCGGGAAACATCGGCGTTCCGCTCTCCGCGTTCCTCTCGGACCGCTCTGCCCGCGACTTTGTCTGCGAAGTCTCTTCCTTTCAGCTCGAGGCGGTCGAGCAGTTCGCCGCGCACGTCGCGGTTCTGACCAACATCACGCCGGACCACCTGGACCGGCACGACGGGTTCGGAGACTACGTCCGCGTGAAGAAGAGGATTTTCGAGAATCAGCGGCCCCAGGACTTCGCGATCGTCAACGCGGATGACGCGGCCTCGCGTCCGATCCTGACCCGCGCAAGGCACGTCGCCTTCTCGCGCCTGGAGAGGGTTCCCGGCGGCGCCTGGGTGGAGGGCGGCTCGCTCGTCTCGGAGATCGCCGGAGCGCGCCGTGTGATCGTGTCTCGGAGAGATCTTGCTCTGCCGGGCGTCCACAACCTCGAGAACGCGCTCGCGGCCCTGGCGGCTGCCGATTGCCTGGGGGCACCCACGGCGGCAATCGCCGCGGGCCTTAAGAATTTCCGCGGCCTGCCTCATCGCACGGAGCTGGTCGCCGAAGCGGCGGGCGTAGCCTGGGTGAACGACTCGAAAGGAACCAACGTGGACGCCACGAAGAAGTCGCTCGAGGGCTTTCCCGGCGGCAGCGTCATCCTGATCCTGGGAGGGCGCGACAAACACGGCGACTTCCCGGCGCTCGCGCCGGCGGTCGCGCGCGCCGCGCGGGAAGTGCTCACGATCGGCGAGGCCGCGGGATTGATCGAAGCGGCTCTGGCCGGCGTCGTTCCCGTCGAGCGCGCCGGGACCATGGACCGGGCCGTCGAACGCGCAGCCGGGCTTGCCCGAGCGGGCGACACGGTCCTGCTTTCGCCCGCCTGCGCCTCCTTCGATCAGTACGCCAACTACGAAGAACGGGGTGACCACTTCGCGGCGCTCGCGCGAGTCGCCGCCGGGGACGTAAAACGTAAAGCGTAAAACGTGACACGCGGAAGCGAGGGTGGAGACACTATGAGAAGAGCTTTGGAACAGATGGGTTGCAATCGAGGCGAGGATTCGGAGGTTCTGGTACTTCGTTTTACGTTTTGCGTTTCACGTTTGACGGCTCCGCATGGCTCGTAAGCTCTCTTCCGACAAAGTGCTCTTCGTGGCGCTCGTGGCGCTTTCGCTCTTTGGCTGCGTCATGATCTACAGTGCCTCGGCGGTTTCGGCGGCGCAGACACTCGGCACCCCCTACAAGTACGTGATCAAACAGATCGCGGCGCTCGTCGCCGGCGGACTGGCCGCTTTCGCCGTGTACCGCGCCGACTATCGGCTCTTCTCGCGCTGGTGGGTGGGATACGGCATTTACGGGGTTGCGCTCCTCCTCTGCGTGCTGGCCCTCTTCCGTCCTCCGATCAACTCGGCGCGCCGCTGGCTGCCGCTCGGGCCCGTCATGCTGCAGCCCTCCGAAATCCTGAAGGTGGGCCTCGTGCTGGTGCTCGCCCGACTGGTGACCAGCAAGATGGCGGGCCCGGCGCAGCCCGAACGCGTCCTGCCCGCGGCGCTCCTTCTGACAGGACTTGCGGCTGGAGTCGTCGTGCTGGAGCCGGATCTGGGCACCGCCGCCTCCTACGTGATGCTCTGCGCGGTCGTGTTGTGGCTTGCCGGCGTGCGTGCGCGTCTCTTCCTGATCGGCCTGGCGGGCATCGTTCCTCTCCTGGCGGCGCTGGCGTTCTCGGCGAGTTATCGCCGGGCCCGGCTCCTCTCCTTCCTCCGTCCCGAGGCGGACCCTCTGGGCGCCGGTTTCCAGGCCATTCAATCGCTCATCGCGGTCGGCGCGGGAGGAGTCTCCGGCAGCGGCCTGGGTGGCAGCCGTCAGAAACTTTTCTTCCTTCCCTATCCGCACACCGATTTCATTTTCGCGATCGTCGGAGAGGAGCTGGGATTTCTCGGGGCCCTCGGCGTCATCGCCTGTTTCGCCGTGGTGGCCTGGAGAGGCCTTCGCGCGGCGCGCCAGGCTCCGGAACCCTTCGCGGCGTTTCTCGCCGCGGGAGCCACCGCCATGATCGTGGTGCAGGCGGCCATCAACGTGTCGGTCGTGCTGGGTCTGATGCCGACGAAGGGGATACCGTTGCCCTTCGTCTCCTACGGCGGCTCCTCCCTCGTAGCCTCCTGGATCGCCGGGGGTTTGATCCTGAACATCTCCCAACACGAGGTCGAAAGGCCGGAGTCGTAAGGCGTGAGGCGGTAGGCGTGAGGCGAAGGAGATACCCAAAGACAGGGAAGGGAGTGGCTCGGCGGGCCGCCCCTTACGCCTTACGCCTTACGCCTGACGGCCCTTCGGCTGGAACGTGACCGGTGTGGGAGAGGGAGCGTACGTGATCGTGGCGGGCAAGACGGGCGGGCATATCTTCCCGGGCCTCGCTCTGGCGCGGGAGATCCGCGCGCGACGGCCGGGGGCACCTGTCGTCATCGTCGGAACGGCGGAGGGGTTGGAGAGCCGGCTCGTGCCGGATGCGGGCTTTCCCCTCGAGACGGTCACGGCTTCGGGATTCGCCGGCAAGAGCCTCTCCGGCAAGCTCCTGTCACTCGCCCGCCTACCGGCGGGATACCTCGAGGCGAGGGCCCTGCTCTCGCGCCATCGCGCACGAGCGGTGGCTGGAATGGGCGGATACGTCAGCGTTCCGGTGCTCGCCGCGGCGCGCTCGCTGGACATCCCGTCGCTCGTCCACGACTCCAACGTGCTGCCCGGGATCGCGACGAGGCTGCTCAACCGTATCGCCACGCGCACGGCCGTCGGCTTCGCCCGGTCCAACGCGCACCTGGCGAAGCCGGGGATCATCACCGGAACCCCCGTGCGCGCCGAGTTCTTCGCGATCCCGCCGGTGTCCGCCTCCGCGCAAACGCGGCGCCTGCTCGTCTTCGGGGGAAGCCAGGGCTCGGCGGTCTTGAATCAGGCGATGATCGAGGCGGCGCGAAGCCTGGCCGGCGAGAGCCTGGAAGTCGTGCACCAGACGGGGGAGAGTCACTTCGCCGGTGTCCAGGGGCATTACGGAGAAGTCCCCACGGGTTGGCGGCTGGCGCCTTTCCTGCCTCGGATCCATGAGGAGCTCGCCCGGGCAGACCTCGTCGTCTCGCGGGCGGGCGCGCTGACTCTGGCCGAGCTCGCGGCGGCAGGGCGTCCCGCGATTCTCGTTCCCTTCGGCTCGGCCGCACACGGACACCAGCTCGAGAACGCCCGCGGTCTCGTCGAGGCGGGAGCGGCGCGGATGATCGAGGAATCCAGGCTCACGGGAGAGGTCCTGGCGGCAGCCGTCAGAGACCTCCTCTGCGACCGGGAGCGCCTCGTGAGAATGGGAGAAGCCGCGCGGTCTCTCGCCGTTCCGGACGCCGCCGGCCGTTTAGCCGACCTCCTCTTCGAAGCCGAGACCGCGGCCGGAGGAACGGCTTGAGGTTCCTGAGGCTGCGCCGGCTGCACTTCGTCGGAGCGGGCGGCGTCGGGATGAGCGGCCTCGCGGAGATCCTCCTTCTTTCCACGCCCCTGGAGATCTCCGGCTGCGACAAGGAAAGGAGCGAGAACACGGAGCGCTTGACCTCCCTGGGCGCGAAGATCGCCTACGGGCACGACGCGGCCCACGTCGAACACACGGATCTCGTCGTGATCTCCTCGGCCGTGGCGGAGTCGAGTCCCGAGGTCGTGGCCGCACGTCAGCGCGGCATCCCCGTCATCCGGCGGGCGGAGATGCTCGCCGAGATCATGCGCTTGAAGCAGGGCATCGCGGTGGCCGGCACGCACGGGAAGACGACGACGACGTCGCTGACCGGAATGGTCCTAACCGAAGCGGGCTTCGATCCCACGATCGTCGTGGGCGGGCGGGTCCGGATCCTGGGCACGAACGCGCGCCTGGGCAAAGGAGACTTTCTCGTCGCCGAGGCGGACGAGTACGACCGCTCGTTCCTGAAGTTGACTCCGGTCGTCGCGGTGGTGACCAACATCGAAGCGGACCATCTCGACACCTACCGCGATCTCGCGGACATCCTCGAAGCCTTCACGACCTTCGCCAACAGCGTTCCGTTCTACGGGACGGTCGTGGCGTGCCTGGACGACGCCGGAGTTCTCGAGATCCTTCCCCGCGTCAAACGCCGCGTCGTCACCTACGGCGAATCGTCCGACGCGAACCTGCGCGCGAGCGAGATCCGTCTGGAAGCCTCCGGCACGACCTTCGAGGTCTGGGAGGGTCGGACCTGGTCTCTCGGAACGATAAGGTTGCCTCTTGCCGGCCGGCACAACGTCGCCAATGCGCTCGCGGCGATCGCCGTCGGCCGAGAGCTGTCCATCCCGTTTCCGACGATCGCAAGGGCCTTGAAGGACTTCACGGGCGTCGTCCGCCGGTTCGAGACCAAGGGGGAACGCGGCGGCGTGCTCGTGCTCGACGACTACGCGCATCACCCGACGGAGATCGCGGCGACGCTCGCGGCCGCGCGGCAGGTTCATCCCGCGCGGCGAATCGTCGCGCTCTTCCAGCCGCACCTCTACTCGCGCACGAGGGACTTCGCGGGCGAGTTCGGGCGGGCGCTCTTGGCCTGCGATATCGCGGTCGTGACGGACGTCTATCCCTCACGCGAGAAGCCGCTCCCCGGCGTGACGGGCGACCTGGTGGCGGAGGCCGCCAGGCGCGCGGGGCACGCAGAGGTCATCTATGTATCTGACAGGGCTGAAGTTGTCGGCGAGCTGGAGCGGGTCTTGAAGCGCGGAGACCTGCTCGTGACGATGGGCGCGGGGGACGTCGTGCGCCTGGGCGAGGCCTATCTCGCGGGAGTCTCGGGTGGATAGCGAACCGGTCTTTCTGCGGCGAGGGCGGGTCCTCCCCAAGAAGAGGAGCCCGCGCCGGATCGTCCGTGCCGCACTCCTTGCCACGCTCCTTCTTCTCGGCGGCTCCGGGCTCTACAGGTTCCTCGGCGGCTCGCTCTTCGCTCTCCACCGCTTCGACATCTCCGGCAACGAGCGCGCGCGCACCGAAGAGATCCTGAAGGCTCTCGAGCCGTGGCGAGCTTCGAACCTCGTCACGCTCGACCTCACGCCGCTCGCCGGGCGGCTCCAGCACCTCTCCTGGATCGAGCGCGTGACGCTCTCCAAGAAGTTTCCCGACGGTCTTTCCGTGCGCGTCGTGGAAGTCAAAGCGGTCGCCTTGCTGCGGGAAGCGGGGAAGCTCTGGTGGCTCGACGCCCGAGGCCTGCCGATCGCTCCTTACGATCCGAGAGCCGATAAGGCCGAGTACGTGCTCGTCACCGGCGAGCGTGACGCTCTGCCGGAAGCCGTCGGTCTCCTGGAAGACCTTCGTCTTCGCCGACCCGAATATTTTTCCGCGCTCTCCGAAATTGCTGCGCTCCCCGACGGAGGTTTCGGTATGATGGATTCCATCTTCCGAAGGCCGGTTCGAGTTCTTCGGTTCGACGCTCCGGAGAAGATCGGCGCGCTCTTGAAAGCGCGGAGTCTCATTGAGAATCGCGGGTGGGAGGCGCGGGCCATAGACCTTCGTTTCGCGGATCGGATCCTGCTCGAAGGCGCTTACGGCGCCGGGAACTCCCTGTGAAGATCGTTAGGCGTGAGGCGTCAGGCGTGAGGCGTAGCCGCCCTGCCCTTTTCGATTCGCCTTACGCCTTACGCCTTACGCCTGACGGCCCGGGTGTTCTGTAGATGGCGAAGCCGGAGAACTTTCTCGTGGCCTGCGACATCGGAACCTCCAAGATCTGCGTCTTGATCGGCGAGCAGGGCGCCAGCGGCGCGCTCGATGTCATCGGGAAGGGAGCGGCCGCCAACCGCGGCACCCGCAAGGGAAACATCGTCAACGTGGACGCGACGATCGAGGCGATCAAGCGCGCGGCCGAGGAGGCGGAGATCATGGCTGGCGTGCAGATCGCGCGGGCCTGGGTGGGAGCCTCCGGGTCGAATGTCCGTTCCTTCAACAGCCGGGGGGTCGTGGCGGTGGCCGGCAAGGACCGGGAGATCACCAAGGACGACGTCGCCCGGGTCATCGACGCCGCCCGCGGTATCCAGATCCCCCAGGATCACGAGGTCATCCACGTGGTTCCGCGCGAGTTCGCCGTGGACGGCCAGGACGGAGTCTCGGACCCGGTCGGGATGGTCGGCGCGCGCCTGGAGGCCGAGGTTCACGTCGTGACCGCGCCCGTGGCCGTGACGCAGAACATCGTGACCTGCGCGAACAAGGCGGGCATCGAAGTCATCCAGCTCGTCCTCGAACAGTTCGCGGCCGCCGAAGCCGTCCTGACGCAGGACGAAAAGGAGCTGGGCATCGCGCTCGTGGACATCGGGGGAGGCACGACCGAGGTGGCCGTCTACCAGAAGGGGGCAATCGCCCACACGACCGTCATCCCGATCGGCGGGGACCATTTCACCAATGACCTCGCGGTCGTGCTTCGCGCGCCGATCACGGACGCGGAGCGGATCAAGAAGAAGTACGGCTGTGCCCTGCGCAGCGCTGTCGGCGAGGAAGAAATGGTCGAAGTCCCGATGGTCGGAGGCCGCGCCCCCAAGCTCTGCCCGAGGACGACGCTCTCCGACATCCTGCAGCCGCGCGCCGAAGAGCTCTTCGGCCTGATCCGCGAGGACCTGGAAAGGCTCGGGCTCGAGAAAGAGATCCGTTCCGGCGTCGTCCTGACGGGAGGCGGAGCGGAGCTCGAAGGGATCGTCGAGGTCGCCGAAGGGATCTTCGACGGTCCCGTGCGGCGGGGAGTGCCCGCCGGCGTGGGGGGCCTGACCGACGTCGTCTCCCGGCCCGAGTGGGCGACGGCGACGGGTCTCCTTCTTTACGGGCACCGTTACAAGTCCTCGCGGCGCCGGGGCCGCGGGATGACGCGAATCACCGCATCCGTGTCGAAGATGTTCCGGGATTTTTTCTGAGAGGGAGCAAACCCATGATCGAGTTCGTTGCCGAAGAGGAACGGCGTTTGGCCATCGACCTGGAAAACGACGAGGCGTCTCCGGCCGTCATCAAGGTCATCGGCGTGGGAGGCGGAGGCTCGAACGCCGTCAACCGGATGATCGCCGCGGGCCTGCGCGGCGTGGGCTACATCGCCTGCAACACCGATCTCCAGGTCCTGCGCCGGGCGGCGGCTCCGACGAAGCTCCAGATCGGCTCGCGCCTGACCAAGGGGCTGGGCGCCGGGGCCGATCCCGATGTCGGAAGAAATGCGGCGCTCGAAGACCAGGAGAAGCTCGCGGACGCGATCAAGGGCGTGGACATGGTCTTTCTCGCCGCCGGCCTCGGGGGCGGCACGGGGTCGGGCGCGGGCCCGGTCATCGCCAAGATCGCCGCGGAAGCCGGTGCCCTGACCGTCGCCGTCGTCACCAAGCCCTTCCTCTTTGAGGGAAAGAAGAGGATGCGCCAGGCCGAGCGCGCGGCCCGCGAGCTGCGCGACCACGTGGACACCTTGATCACGATCCCCAACGAGCGCCTCCTCTCCTTCGTCGAGCAGCACACGACGCTTCCCGAGGCCTTCAAGAAAGCCGACGATGTCTTGCGCCAGGCCATCCAGGGCATCTCGGACTTGATCAACTACCCGGGGGTCATCAACCTCGATTTCGCTGACGTCAAGAAGGTCATGTCGGACATGGGCCGCGCCTTGATGGGGACGGCCGTTGCGGAAGGGGAGAACCGCGCGGTGCACGCCGCCCAGGCGGCGATTTCCTCGCCGCTCCTGGAAGACGCTTCGATCGAGGGAGCGCGGGGAATTCTGATCAACATCACCGGAGGCGCCGACCTGACACTCTTCGAGGTCAACGAGGCAGCCGAGATCATCCATCAGGCGGCGGATCCCGACGCGGAGATCCTCTTCGGTTGCGTCGAGGACGAGACGATGGCGGGCACCGTCAAGGTGACCGTCATCGCGACGGGTTTCGATCGGCCGGATTCCGAAGAGTCTCTTCTCGAGGAGGAGGCCCGCGCCGCCGCGCCGCCTCGCCCCGCCCGGACCTTCATGCGCGGTGACGACTCCGGCGGCTTCGGTCCCAACGCTTCTTCGAAAGATGATTTCGACATCCCCACGGTCCTGCGCCGGCAGATGGACTAGACCGTCGCTCCGCGCGAAGCGCTGGACCTGCGCCCTCGGGGCGCACCGGCTCGCGGCTCGGCCGGATGCGGCCTCGACCGCGACCCTGGTCCATAGCTCCGCGCTTCGCTCCCGCGGCGCGCGCCTCCTCCTTCGATTACCTCAGGAGACTTCGCGCGCCGCGACCGGGGTCGGGAACGGGGATCACCGGGGGTGGAGGCCCAGCCTCTCTTCCAGCTCCTTCTCTTTGCGGATCATCGCCTGGCGCTTGCGGCGCGCGGAGTCGCGCCATTTCTTGTAGGCATGGGCAACTTTCGGGTGGCGGTGGAGGAACCGGCGCAGCTTTCGGCGCACCGACGGGAAGACCAGGGAGAGAAAGATGACGCTCATCACGAAGAACGGGATTTGCGGCATGATCGGCACCATCACGCCGACCACGCCGAGGATGAAGAAGAAGACGGCCCACGCCAGGTTGTGAGCCTTGCCGCGCCGCCTCCGCCGGCGTTTCGTCTCGGCTCTTGCACTCATCCAAGGCGGAAGTCTACTTTGGACTCTGGACCTTGGACTCGACCGTCCGGGGATCTTCTGTTGAAGAGTTGGTAGCCGAGAATCGAACTCGTGTCGCGCCGTCCAGGCGCGCCGCGGCGAAGCCGCGCTTCCATGAAGCCGCCTTGAGAGGGCTGCGTCCGGACGCGGCGGCCCAGCACCGGTGCCGGAGAAAGGTTGGTAGCCCATACGAGAATCGAACTCGTATTTCGGCCTTGAGAGGGCCGCGTCCTAACCGTTAGACGAATGGGCCAACGGGCCGGGAAAAGTAGCACAGAGACGGGCCTTTCGCCAAGCTGGTGAGGATCGAATTCGTGTCGCGCCATTGAAACGCGCAGCGGCGGAGCCGCTCTTCACAGTCACCCGTCGGGTTCACGCAAGCGCCTCGAGAAGCTACGGATGTGGAGGTACCGAGCGAGGAACGCCAGGGCGCGGAAGCGATTGAACCGTCCGGTCCAGGAGAAGATCGCGCTCGAAAACGCCCGCCTGATCGGTGGCTACGAGAAGCCTTCGATTCGAAGGATCGATCTCGAGAGCCGTTGTCGAGAGATGCGTCAATCCCTCGTTCAGGGCAAAGAAGGAGCGGCCGGCGTTGTTGCTGCGGTAGACGCCGGCGGATGTCGCGGCGTAGAGCGTCCGAGGGTAGGTGGGGTCGATGATGAGATCGGTCACCGTCGCTGAAGAGGGAAGGCCGATCATCGCCTCCCAGCTGACTCCTCCATCTTCACTCTTCAGGAAAGATCTGACTCCCATGACGCATTGCGGTTGCCGCCCGATGGCATAAACGCGGCGCGAATCCGTAGGGGCGATGCGGAGGGCAACCTCGTCCTCAAGGGAGCAGGGTCTGTTTCCGGGAAGCAGGCCGATCCGCTGCCAGTGGACACCGGAGTCCTTGCTTTCAAAGATCTCCAACTCCAGGGTCGAAACAAGAAGATGTTCCGAATCGGCCGGATCGATCGCCAGTGTAGAAATCCACTTGAGCGAAAGAGCCGAGGTTCGCAGGTCCCCGCTCCAGGATTCTCCGGAATCCGTCGTTTTGAAAATGCCGAAGCCGAGTGCGTAGAAGACTCCCCGCGTTCCCCGGTCCGGGATGATCGCGTGGACGCAAACAGGCATCCGCGGATGACTTTCCGTCCAGCTTCCGTCGCCGTCTCGCCAGAGAATCGCGCAGTAGGGTATGAGGGATTGCTCGGCGGCGAGTTCACGCGTTCCGTCGAAGGGATCGGCCGCGAAACCTGAAAGAATAAAGTCGAACGGCGCACCGGTCCGGCTTGCCGGGAGCCGTCCAGCATCGATCCAACCTCCATCGGGTGGGCGACGGAAGACGCTGTCCAGTCCGGTCGCGACGACTTCTCCGGAGCGGGTGCGCTGCAACGAATAGATCGCGTAGGCATGAAGACCTTTGTTGAGCGGTATCCAGCTATCCCCAAAGTCGCCGCTGACGAAGACACCGTCCCTCGTTCCAAGCCAGACGTTGGCGAACCGGGAATCGATCGCCAGCGCGTCGGAGGCTGTTGCCCGGAGCCGGGTGAAGGTCTGCCCGCCATCGACACGTCGATAGATGCCCCGCGGCCCGGCCTGGAGGCTGCGCGTGGGGTCGCGGGGGTCGAAGACCATGGAGACAAAGCCTTCGTGGCCCGGAATCGACGTCCAGGTGAGTCCTCCATCACGGCTGATGATCAAACCGTAGTAAGGGTTGTAGGTCCGTGGGGTGAACGCGACCCATCCGGCGTACAGGAAGTCCCGGTTTCGAGGGTCGATCGCGATCCCAATCGGGGAAGCGTAAAGCTGCGGAAGCGGCCAAGCGAGCGACGACCACGTCGTTCCGGCGTCGATGCTCTTGCGAAGCGAACCTGCGGTTGCCGCGTAGATCGTTGTCGATGGACTCGGTAGGGGCCGCGACTTGCAGCCTCCGCCAGGAAGTTCCCCCATCGTCGCTGCGGAAGAGGCCAGCTGCCGTTGCAGAATAGACCATGGACGGCTCCGATATGGGAACTGCCAGGTCATTTACGGAAACGTCCTTCGGTCCTACATGGGTCCACTGAGCACCGGCGTCGCGGGTTCGAAAGACTCCGCCACTAGCTCCAGCGTAGACCGTCAGTGGGGAGCTGGGATCAAGCGACAGGGCGTTGACATTGCCTCCATCAGGTCCAGTCGGTACCCACGAACCGGTTCCGTCTGCAAAGAACGGACGCGCCGCGGGCGCGAAAAACACGAGAAACGCCAAGGAGATATGCCGCGGGAAACCTCTCCTCACAATGGCAGTATACGGATGCGAGGCCAGTACCGTCGGCCAGGGCTGGCGCGCGAACCGGGCTCCGGGGAACATGGGCGTCTGACTATCCTGGCGCCCCCGTGGGGACGTCCTACGTCTTGATCGCGGCGGCAGGCTGCGGGGTTTCGCCGGGGGTGTAGCGGATCCAGCGCAGGATCTCGGGGATGGTCGGCTTCTTGCCGTACATGAGGATGCCGACGCGGTAGATCCGGCCAGCCGCCCAGGCGATGCCGACCGTTGAGAGAGCGAGGATCGCCATCGAGAGCAGGACCTGCCAGAAGGGAGGCTCGGCGACGGCTGTCCGCAGGAACATCATCAGAGGAGCGGTCAGCGGGAAGAGCGACACGAAGACGGCGATCGGGCCGTTAGGATTATTCAAGACCGCCGGGTAGAAGGCCCAGCATCCCACCATGAAGAGGCCTGGGATCATGGCGAGCTGCTGCGCTTCCTGGTCCGTGTTGAACGGAGCGCCGATCGCCGTGTAGATGGATGCGTAGAGGAAATAACCGAAGAGGAAGAACAGGATGAAGTAAACGATCATCGACACGGGGATCGTCGGAACGCCCATCTCGCCCGTCCCCATCGCGCCCGCGACGACCGGCAGCGAGAGGTTCATCGCGATGACCGACCAGATGATGTACTGCGTCAAGCCCACGAGCCCGATTCCCAGGATCTTGCCGAGCATCAGCTCCGTGGGCCGCACCGAGGCGATGATCACCTCGACGATGCGGCTGGTCTTCTCCTCGATGACTCCCCGCAGGTTCTGGAAGCCGTACATGAAGAAGGTCGTGTACATGAGGACCATGAAGATGATCGCCGCGAAGATGCCCGCCCCCTTCTCCTCGGTCGAGCCCTTCTCCGTCACCTTCAGGGTCTTCAGATCCACGCGCTTCTCGAGCTCCGTTGAAAGATCCGGCGGAAGGCCGCGCTTCTCGATCTTGTCCTTCAGCAAGACGTGGTTGATGGCCCTTTCCAACTGCGAAATCGCGACGAACTCCGAAACGGTGATTCCGTAGTACTCCGCCTGCGACTTCTCGAGCAGGTTCGGGTCAAGCACCAGGTATCCGTCGATCTTCTTCTTCAAGATCTCGCCGCGGAGTCTGTCCTTGGTCGCCTCGAGACTCCCGGTGACGGGGCGCTGTTCGAGGATCCAGTGCACGCCCTGGCCGCGCCGGGACTGCTTCTGCAGGTCCGCCTCCCGTTCGGTCAGGTCCTTCTGCAGCGGCCGGAAGAGATGGCCGGTCAGGTCCACGACAGCGATCGTTCTGACACCTCCGGTCTTCTTGAACGAGGCGACCTGGATCGCGATGTAGCCCAGGAAGAAGATTGGAACCAGAAGGGTCCCGATCCAGAAGGCCTTGGTGCGGACGCGCTCGATGTACTCGCGCCGGATGACGGCATAGATCTTCTTCCAGCTCATGAAGACCTCATTCGATCGTGCGCGTCTCTTCCAGGCCGGCCTTGCGAACCGCGGAAAGATAGATCTCTTCCAGCTCTGGCTCCTTCTCGGAGAACGCCTTGACGTTGTAGTGCTCGACGGCGTTGCGCAGGAATTCCCGGCGGTCCGTCCCCCTCGCCAGTGCGATGACGTAGGCGCCGTTGACCGTCTGCGCGGAAACAACTCCGGGCAGCGCCTCGACCTGGGTCGAGGAGGCGTCGATGGAGAGCCGCAGCAAGTCGCCGGCGAAGTGCTTCTTCAAGTCCTTCAAGTTTCCTTCCAGGATCTTCCTGGCGCGGGCGAGGAGGCAGATCTCGTCGCACAGCTTCTCGGCCTGTTCCAGGACGTGTGTTGAGAAAACGATCGTCTTGCCCCGGGCGCGAAACTCGGTGAGGTAGTCCTTGATCAGGGCCGTGTTGATGGGATCGAGGCCCGAAAAGACTTCGTCCAGGATCAGGATCTCCGGATCGTGCACGATGGTCGCGATGAACTGCACCTTCTGCTGCATCCCCTTGGAGAGCTCGTCCACCTTCTTGTTGAGCCACGGGCGCAGCTCCATCTTGTCGATCCATTCTCCGATCCGCTCTTTGGCCTTCTCCTTCGCGACCTCCTTGATCGCCGCGAGGAAATAGAGGTGGTCCAGGACCTTCATCTTCCGGTAGAGGCCGCGCTCCTCGGGCAGATACCCGATGCGGTTCTGCGTCGCCCGGCTCATGGGAGAGCCGAGGACCCGGATCTGCCCTTCGTCGGGCGCCGTGATGTTCATGATCATGCGGATCGTGGTCGTTTTGCCGGCCCCGTTTGGCCCGAGCAGGCCGAACACGATCCCCTTCGGGACAATGAAGGAAAGGCTGTCCACGGCCTTGAACCGGCCGAAGGTCTTCGAGACAGCCTGCAACTCGATCGTGTTTTCCATTTGGTCCCTGTTACGTACGTTCCTTACGGATAAGGGTTTTCAACAGATCAACTGTATTCGCCAGGGTTTCAGGTTTCACGTTTCATGTTTCAGGAGGAACCTGCTCCCAGGATCCTGAAACCTGAAACCTGAAACTTGACCCGTCTTTCAATGGCGGAGAGGGTGGGATTTGAACCCACGAAGCCCTTTTGGGGCTTACCGGTTTTCGAGACCGGCCTGATCAACCACTCCAGCACCTCTCCGGACCCGGAACCAATAATCCTAACCGGTTTCATGTTTCAGGTTTCAAGAAGATCGGGGCCTCTGAAACCTGAAACTTGAAACTTCCGTTCAACGCCGGGCCCGGAAGAAGAGCTGAAGAAGGGCGGCGGATTCTTCGGCCAGAAGCCCTCCTTCCACTTCGCAGCGATGGTTCAGCCGGCCGTCGCGGGGGACGTCGCCCAGAGTGCCGCAATAGCCGGCCTTGGGGTCCGCGCATCCATAGACAATTCGCGCGATCCGCGCGTTGACGGCCGCGCCGGCGCACATGGCGCACGGCTCGACCGTGGCGTAGAGCGTCGCGCCCTCCAGGCGCCACGTGCCCGCGGACCGGGCGGCCTCCCGGATGGCCTCGATCTCCGCGTGGTGAGTGGGATCGGCCAGGAACTCCCTGCGGTTTCGCCCCCGCCCGATCATCTTCCCCTCGCGCACCACGATGGCGCCGATCGGAACTTCCCGCTCGGAAAAGGCAATCCTGGCGAAGGCCAGAGCCTCATTCATGAATTGGTGATCGTCCGCGGTAAACGGCACTGGCGCGCAGGTTACTTCATTCTGTTTGACCTTATGACTGCGAGAAGGGCAGAGCTGGAGGCTGGGCGATGCTCTCCCCAACGTTCCCCAGTCCTCCAGTCCAATCCGTTGACGGGAATAGGGAACGGGCGCCCGGCTCTTGAATGGAGTGGCCGATTCCGGTAGCCTCAGCGGCCCTGCGCCCATAGCTCAACTGGATAGAGCGTCTGACTACGGATCAGGAGGTTGGGGGTTCAAGTCCTCCTGGGCGCACCAACTCCGCCGTCGCTTCGTCGCCCCGTTCGGGAGCCATGGCGGACAAGCCCGCAGAAATGGGCAGAACGCGGTGGCGGAGACGCGTGGGAGGACACAGTCCGCCGTAGCTTTAGCGGAGGCGGAGGCGAACTTTCGGTGCCCGCTTCCGTAGAAAGAATAAGCTGAGAGTTCGCAGATAGAGGGAAGTGCCGATGTCGAAGAAGTGGAAAATCGTACTGGGGGTTGGGGTCGCCGTCGTGCTGGCGGTCGTCCTGATGGGCTCCCTGCGGAGCAAGGATAGAAACCTGCCGCACGTGACCACCGCCAAGGTAGAGAAAGTCGATCTCCTCTCCAAGGTCACGGCGAACGGGAAGATCCAGGCTCGCCGCAAGGTGGACCTGTCGGCCCTCGTCATGGGGCAGATCGTCAACCTTGCCGTCCAGGAGGGAGACAAGGTCCGGAAGGGGCAGCTTCTCCTTCAGATCGATAAGGCTCAGCTCGCGGCCGCGGCCGCCGGCAGCGAGGCGAGCCTGGCGGCGATGCGCAACGACCTGGCCGCCGCCAGGGAGACCGCCCAGCAAGCACGCCGCGATTTCGAGCGCGCCAAGCAGAACTACAACGCGAAGATCCTTTCGGAAGCCGAGTACCAGAAGGCCCGCTCGGCGCTGGACACCGCCCAGGCCACCCTCGCCGCGACGGAGGAGCGCATGCGCCAGGCCGGGGCCGCTCTGGCCGGAAGTCGCGACTCGCTGTCGAAGACGACCGTCACCGCGCCGATCAACGGTGTCGTGACAGCGCTGCCGGTCAAGGAAGGAGAGGTCACGGTCATCGGGACGATGAACAACCCGGGGACGCAGTTGCTGACCATCTCCGACATGTCCGAAGTGGAAGCCGTCATGATGGTGGACGAGACTTCGGTTCCCCAGGTCAAAGTCGGGCAGACCGCCAACCTGACGGTGGACGCGTATCCCGGCCAGAAGTTCAAGGGTGTGGTCACCGAGGTCGGGTCCTCGCCGATTCTCAAGAACGATCCCGACCTGCTTTCGCTCACGCAAGGCTCCGAAGCGATCAACTTCAAGGTCAAGATCCGCGTGGAGAATCCTCCCCCGACGATTCGTCCCGGTTTCTCGGTGACCGCCGAGATCGTGACCGGCCGCAACGAGGGTGCCACCGCGATCCCGATCCAGGCGCTCGTCGTGCGCGACGTCCCCAAGAAGGACAAGAAGGCCGCGAGCTCCTCCGGAAGGCCCGAGACGGAGGAAGGGGTCTATCTTGTCAAGAGCGGCAAGCTCGAGTTTCAGAAGGTCGAGACGGGGCTTGCCGGCGAGCTCATGATCGAAATCAAGAAAGGGCCGGCCATCGGCCAGGAGATCGTCACCGGCCCGTTCAAGGTCCTGCGCCAGGTCAAGGAAGGCGATAAGGTCGTCATCGAAAAGGAAGGGGACAAGAAGAAGGGGACTCCCGGACCGGCAGTCTCCTAGCCAATCTTCATGAGGACCGTCGAGCTCTTCCGCCTCTCCTCCTCGGCACTCACGCGCCACAAGATGCGGGCGTTTCTGACGCTGCTCGGAGTCATCATCGGCGTTGCCACCGTCGTGGGCGTCGTGTCCGTCATCTCGGGCTTGAACACCTACGTCAAGGACAAGCTCTTCGGCTTGAACCCCGACATCGTGATCTTCACCAAGTACGGGATCATCACGAGTCGCGAGGAGTGGCTGATCGCGCGAAAGCGCCGCGACGTCACGCTGACGGACATGCGGGTCGTTGCCCAGGAGTGCCGTCTCTGCGCGGAGGTCGGCGCGGAGGGGGAGCGCAACCGCCCGATCAAGTACATGGACCGGAAGCTCTCCGACGTGGAGATCCAGGGCCACACGGCCAACATGACCTCGCTCCTGCGGGTGGACATCGCGACCGGGCGCTACTTCACTGCCAGCGAGTACGACCACGCGGCGGCCGTGGCGGTCATCGGCTGGGATGTGCAGGACCAGCTCTTTCCCAACCAGGATCCGATCAGCCGGATCATGAAGATCGACGGCTATCCCGTCAAAGTCGTCGGGACTCTGGTCAAGCAGGGCAACGTCATGGGCCAGAGCCGCGACAACGTGATCTACATCCCGCTGACGCTGTTCAAGAACCACATCGCACCCACGCAGGACATCGCGATCTTCATCAAGCCCGTCGGAGGCGTCGAAGGAGCCAACGCGGCGACCGACGAAGTGCGCACCATCCTGCGGTCTCTGCGAAAGACGAAGTTCGACAAGGACGACCCCTTCGGCATGGTCACGGCCGAGATGCTGCAGACCCTGTGGAAGAACTTCTCCCAGGGCGCCTTCCTGTTGATGATCCTGATCTCCGGGATCTCACTCGTGGTCGGGGCGATCGTGATCGCCAACATCATGTTCGTGTCGGTCGTGGAGCGAACCAAGGAGATCGGCGTGCGGCGCGCTCTGGGCGCGCGGCGGCGCGACATCCGCTGGCAGTTCCTGCTCGAAGCGGCTCTGCTGGCGGCAATCGGAGGCGTCATTGGCGTGGCGCTCGGCTCGGGCATCGCCCTGGCGGTCAATCAGGTCTTCCCGGCTCAGGTGAAGCTCTCCTTCATCCTTATCGGGATCGGCGTCGCGACCTTCACGGGTTTGCTCGCCGGATGGATCCCGTCGTCCAAGGCCAGCGCCCTGCCGCCCGTGGAAGCGTTGAGGTATGAGTAGCCTCTTCTCCCACCTGCGCCGCGGTTTCGGCGAGAACGTGCGCTTCGCTTTTCTCGCGGTGCGCGCGCACAAGCTGCGGGCCTTTCTGACGGTCCTCGGGATCGTGGTGGGCGTTGCCACCGTCATTGCCATGGTGTCGATCATCAACGGGTTCAACAACAACATGGTCCGCAATTTCCAGAGCTTCGGCGCCACGCTCGTGCAGTTCCAGAAGTTCGAGCCGCGCTTCGGCCCGGGACACCGGGACGAGAGCGAGAGAAACCGCAAGGACCTGACGCTCGAGGACGCGCTGGCTCTCAAGGCCCAGATCCCGGAAATGCGCGCCGTGTCCCCCGAACGCTACCTGTGGAACACAGACATCCACGTCAAGTATCGCGACGCGGAGACGACGACCCCCGTCATCCTGGGCGCCGCGCCCGACTACTCGATGGCCAACAACCACTTCGTCGCTTACGGGCGCTTCTTCACCGAGGCGGACCTCGAGCATTCGGCCCCGGTCGTCGTCATCGGAGAGGACGTCCGGGAGGCGCTCTTTGCCCGCGAGGATCCCTTGAGCAAGTGGATCACCTTGAACGGAGCGCAGTACCTGATCATCGGCGTCTTCGAGAAGAAGGGAAAGATGATGGGGCACTCCAACGACAACTTCGTGGCGCTCACCTTTTCCGGGTTCGACCACCAGTTTCCCTGGATCAAGAACAGCCACGGCGACACCATCCACATTGCGACCGTGCCCTACCGGCCGGACCAGATCCCGACGATCATCGAGAAGGGGAGGGCGCTTCTGCGCGCGCGCCGGCACGTCCCCTTCAACAAACCGGACGACTTCGCGATCTACACTCCGGACAAGCTGATCGAGAGCTTCCAGGCGATCACGCGCGGCGTCACGCTCGGGATGGTCTTCATCGCGTTCATCTCTCTCTTGATCGGCGGCGTGGGCGTCATGAACATCATGCTCGTGTCGGTCACCGAGCGAACACGCGAGATCGGCGTGCGCAAGGCCGTGGGGGCGTTCCGGCGCGACATCGTGTTGCAGTTCCTGACCGAGGCGACGACACTCTCGATTCTCGGCGGCGCGATCGGGGTCGTGGTCGGCGTGGCGGTGCCGGCCGCGGTCAAGCGCGCCTTCGAGGCGTTGCCGGCGGAGACGCCGTTCTGGGCAATCCTGGTCGGCCTCGCCGTCTCGCTGTCGGTCGGAATCTTCTTCGGCCTCTATCCCGCCGTGAAGGCCTCGCGCCTGGATCCCATCGAGGCGCTCAGGTACGAGTAGCGCGAGCCGTGAGCCGCAGGGCTGGATCGGCGCGCGGCTAACGGCTTAGGGTTGATGGTTCACGGAGCCCATGTCGAGACTCGTCGGCCGGTTGCGCCGCGGGTTTGGCGAAAACGTGCGTTTCGCACTGCTCGCGGTGCGTGCGCACAAGCTGCGCGCGTCCTTGACCGTGCTCGGCATCGTCGTGGGTGTCGCCACGGTCATCGCGATGGTCTCCATCGTGACCGGCTTCAACAACAACATGGTGAACAGTTTTCAGAGCTTCGGCGCCACGCTCGTCCTGTTCCAGAAATATGAGCCCCGCTTCGGACCCGGTGGTCCGCGGCCGGAAGGAGAGCTGCGCCGCAAGGACCTGACGCTCGGCGATGCCGCCGCCCTTAGGGCGAGCATCCCCGAGATGCGCGCGGTCTCCCCACAGCGCTATCTCTGGGACAACACGGACTACCACCTGCGCTACCGGGACATGGAGGTTCAGTCTCCGCGGGTCTTCGGCGTCGTGGAGGAATACCCGGTCGCGACGAACCGTCCCATCGCCCAGGGCCGGTTCCTGACTGCCACCGAGATCGAGCACGCCGCAGACGCGATTGTGCTCGGCGACGAAATCCGCGAGAGGCTCTTCCCGCGATCGGATCCGCTCAATAAACGCATCCAGCTCGGACACGGCTCCTACACGGTCGTTGGGGTATTCGAGAAGAAAGGCAAGATGTTCGGGGAGTCGCAGGACAATCTCGTCGTGATTCCCATCACGACCTTCGACCGCCACTTTCCCTGGATCAAGGTCGGCGGCAGCAACGGCGACGCTCTCCGCATCGCGACGATTCCCTACACCCCCGATCAGGTCCCCGTGATCATCGACAAGGCGCGCGCGATCCTGCGGATGCGCCGGCACGTCCCGTTCAACAAGCCGGACGACTTCGGGATCGTGACGCCCGACAAGATGATCGAGAGCTTCCAGGGGATCACCAGGGGGATCACGCTCGCCATGGTGTTCATCGCCTTCGTGTCGTTGCTCATCGGCGGCGTCGGCGTCATGAACATCATGCTGGTCTCCGTCACCGAGCGCACGCGCGAGATCGGAGTCCGCAAGGCGGTCGGGGCCTTCCGGCGGGACATCGTGCTGCAGTTCCTGACCGAAGCGACCACCCTGTCGCTTCTGGGCGGGGCGATCGGGGTCGTGGTCGGCATCGCCGTGCCGCTGGCGGTCAAGAAGGCGTTCGAGGCGCTTCCGGCCGAGACGCCGCTCTGGGCGGTTCTGGTCGGCCTCGTCGTCTCCGTCTCCGTCGGGATCTTCTTCGGCCTCTATCCCGCCGTGAAGGCCTCCCGCCTGGACCCGATCGAAGCGCTGCGTTACGAGTAGGCGGCGCTCGGGTTTCGGTTCCCGGCGTGCCTTCGCTGTAGACTGATCCCCGACAACGGATAACCGACAACCGCTATGTCGAAGACATGGAAGATCGTCCTGATCGCCGGAGCCGTCGTCGCTCTGCTGCTGGTTTTCGCGTGGGTCTCCGCGCGCAACCGCCGCATTCCGCGCGTGACGACCGCCCGGGCGGAGCTGGAAGACATGGTCTCCAAGGTCACCGCCAACGGGAAGATCCAGGCCGAGAAGAAGGTGGAGCTTTCGGCGCTGGTCATGGGCCAGATCGTCAACCTCGCGGTTCGCGACGGTGACGCGGTCAAGAAGAGCGACTTCCTGCTCCAGATCGACCGGAACAGGGCGGTGGCGGAAGAGGCCGGATCGGCCGCGGCGCTGGCGGGAAGTCTGGCGGCGCGGGACTCGGCGTGCGCCACGCTCGAGCAGGCCCGGCGGGACGCGGATCGCGCCGGCCGGAACTACGAGGCGAAGATCCTGCCGGAAGCCGAGCACCAGCGGGCGAAGGCGGCGTTCGAAACGGCGCAGGCCGACTTCCAGGTGGCCGAGAGGCGCGTGGAACAGAACCGGGCCAACTTGAACGCCTCCCGCGACACGCTCTCGAAGACGACCCTGCGGGCGCCGATCGACGGCGTCGTGACCAATCTGCCCGTCAAGGAAGGCGAGGTCACCGTCATCGGCACGATGAACAACCCGGGCACACAGCTGATGACGATCTCCGACATGTCTACAGTCGAGGCGGTGCTGATGGTCGATGAGACGGACGTGCCCAACGTCCAGGTCGGACAGAAGGCGGTCCTCTCGATCGAGGCGTATCCGGACAAGGCATTCGAAGGAATCGTCACGCAGGTCGAGAACTCGCCGATCGCCCGCAACGACCCGGAGCTACAGGGCCTGATCACGACGTCGGACGCGATCAACTTCAAGGTCAGGGTCAAGCTGCTCCATCCGCCCGAGAGGATCCGGCCGGGGTTCTCGGTTACCGCGGATGTCATCACGGGCTCGAAGCCCCGCGTCCTGGCGATCCCTCTCGCGGCGATCGTCGTGCGAGACTCGCCGAAAGGCGAAAAGACGGCCGTCGGGCGCATCAAGACGGAGTCGGGCGTCTTCGTCCTGCGGGAAGGGAAGACGAAGTTCCTGCCGGTGCAGCTGGGTCTCTCCGGCGAGCTGAAGGTCGAGGTGACCGGCGGGATTCCTTCCGGCCAGGAGATCGTGACCGGCCCCTTCAAGACGCTGCGCACGTTGAAGGAGGGGGACAAGGTGAAAGTCGAGAACGAGAAGAAGGGAGCGGAGTCCTCCGGCTCCGCGAGCTGACATGTCCCTGGGAGAGGTCTTCGCGGTCGCGCTGCAGGCCCTGCGCCGCAACAAGCTCCGGTCCTTCCTGACGCTTCTGGGCGTCATCATCGGGGTCGCGACGGTCGTCTCGGTGGTCTCGATCATCAGCGGCTTGAACGGCTATGTCCGGGACAAGGTCCTGAACCTGAACCCGGATGTCCTGGTCTTCACCAAGTACGGAATCGTCCGGAGCCGCGACCAATTCATCCTGCAGCGCAAGCGCAAGCCCGTCACGCTGAGAGAGGCCAGATGGATCGAGCGCGAATGCCGGACCTGCGCGGCCGTCGGCGCTCAGGCCAATCACATGGATGCGGTCCACGCCGGCCGGCTCAAGGACCCCGACGTCCGCATCGAGGGGCACACCGCCAACATGGCGACGATGATGCGGATGGACCTGGAGTCCGGGCGCTTCTTTTCCCCCGTCGAGGAAGAACACGCGGCGGCGGTGGCCGTCATCGGCGCCGAGGTCAAGGACCAGCTCTTTCCGAACGTGAACCCGATCGGCCGGACGGTCTACGTCCGAGGCTATCCGCTCGCCATCATCGGCGTGGCCGTGCGCAAGGGGGACGTCCTCGGCCAGAACCAGGACAACGTGATCGCCACGCCCATCACCTTCGTCCAGAAGATCCTGACGTCGAGCGACGAGGTGGCAATCTATGTCCGGCCGCGGGCGGGGCTGGCCGGAATCGAAGCGACGCAGGATGAGGTCCGGACGATCCTGCGTTCGCTGCGAAAGACTCCCTACCGCTCCGAGGATCCCTTCGGCACTCTGGGCTCGGAGGCCTTCCAGGCGCTCTGGAAGTCGCTCACGGCGGGGGCCTTCGCGCTGATGGTTCTGATCTCCGGCATCTCGCTCGTGGTCGGGGCGATCGTCATCGCCAACATCATGTTCGTCTCGGTGGTCGAGCGCACGAAGGAGATCGGCGTCCGCCGCGCTCTGGGCGCCCGCCGGCGGGATATTCGGCGGCAATTCCTGCTCGAAGCGGCGCTCCTGGCTTGCGCCGGCGGCGTGGCGGGTGTCCTGCTCGGAGCGGCGATCGCCTTTCTCGTCAACCAGGTCTTCCCCGCGCGGGTCCAGCCGGCCTTCGCCGTCCTGGGTATCGGCGTGGCGGTCGCCACCGGCGTGCTCGCCGGGCTCGCGCCTTCCACGGCGGCCGCTCGGGTGCCACCGATCGAGGCGCTGCGTTTCGAATGAGGACGCCTTGAACAGGATGAGGGAGATCTTCCGCAGGGGCTTCGCCGAGAATGTGCTCTTCGGCGTCAGCGCGATGCGGGAGCACAAGCTGCGGTCGGGACTGACCATCCTCGGGATCGTCGTGGGTGTCGCCACCGTGATCGCGATGGTGGCGATCGTGACCGGCTTCAACAACAACGTCATCGGAAACTTCCAGGCCTTCGGCGCGAGCCGGATCGAGTTCACCAAGTACAAGCCCCGGTTCGGCGGTCCGGGAGCGCAGACCGAGGAGGAGCGCCGCCGCCGCAACTTGACGATGGAGGACGTGCTGGCGATACGAAAGGCCTGTCCGGAGGCGGCCGCGGTCTCGGCCCTGGTCGGCTACTTCGACGCGGAAATCCACGTGAAGAACGGGAACCTGGAGGCGAACAACCCGTACGTGCTCGGCGCGGACGAGTACTACCCGACGGCCACGGCCTACGCGATCGCCCTCGGGCGGTTCTTCACGCCGACCGAGGTCGAGCACGGCGCGCTCGAGGCGGTCCTGGGAGCGGATGTTCGGGAAGCCATCTTCCCGGCCGAGCATCCGATCGGCAAGTCGATCACTCTCAATGGCCTGCGCTACCGAGTGGTCGGGGTGCTCGAGAAGAAGGGAGAGCAGTTTGGCTACTCGCCGGACAACAAGGTCGTGCTCCCCTATAGGGCGTTCGAGCACCAGTTCAGTTTCCAGGTTCGCCAGGACGGGGTCCGCATCAGCGCGGTACCGCGGCGGCCCGAGGACGTCGGCATCGTCATCGAGAAGGGGACCGAGGTGTTGCGGCTTCGCCGGAGAATCCCATTCAACAAGGCCAACGACTTCGACCTCATCACGCCCGATCAGCTGATCGGGCAGTTCCGGGCGATCACGGGCGGGGTCACCGGCGCGATGGTCCTGATCGCCCTGATCTCGCTCGTGGTGGGCGGCGTCGGCGTGATGAACATCATGCTCGTCTCCGTCACGCAAAGAACCAGAGAGATCGGAATCCGGAAGGCCGTCGGGGCGTTCCGGCGCGACATCGTGCGGCAGTTCCTGACGGAGGCGATCACGTTGACCACGATCGGAGGGATCTTGGGCGTGGCGTTCGGCGCGTCCGCCTCGGGGCTCGTGCGGGCGTTCGTCCCTTCACTGCCCACGTCCGTGCCCGCCTGGTCGGTTCTCGTGGGGCTCGTGGTCTCGATGTCGGTCGGTCTTTTCTTCGGCCTCTATCCCGCCGTGAAGGCCTCGCGCCTCGACCCGATCGAAGCCCTCCGCTACGAGTAGTTCGTCGCTCCGCGCTTGCGCGGGATCTGCGCCCTTTTGGGCGCACCGGCGGGCGACTCGGCCGGATGCGGCCTCGATCGCTCGCCTGATCCCGCGCAAGCGCTGCGCTCCCGCGGCGCGCGCCTCCTCCTTCTATTACCTCAGGAGACTACGCGCGCCGCGACCGGCGCCAGAACGCGAAAACGAGTGCCTGTAAGATTCGCTGGTTCGAATGACTCTCTCAGCTGGAGCACGTATCGGCCCCTATGAGATTCTGGCGCCGTTGGGTGCGGGCGGCATGGGAGAGGTTTACAGGGCGCGGGACACGAGGCTCTCGCGCGAGGTCGCGCTGAAGGTGCTTCCGGGCGAGCTCTCTTCCGATCCCGAGCGGCTCTCGCGCTTCGAGCAGGAGGCGCGCTCGGCCTCGGCCTTGAACCATCCGCACATCGTGGTGGTCTACGACGTCGGGCGTTCCGACTCGACCGCCTACATCGCCATGGAGCTGGTCGAGGGCAAGTCTCTTCGCGAGCTGCTGTCCGGGGACCGCCTCCCGCCAAAAAAGACCCTTCAGGTCGCTGCGCAGGTCGCCGATGGGCTCGCCAAGGCTCATGCGGCGGGGATCGTGCACCGCGACCTGAAGCCCGAGAACCTGATGGTCTCCAAAGACGGCTATGCCAAGATCCTGGACTTCGGCCTGGCCAAGCTCGCCGCTCCGTTGCCCGGAGACGTATCCGGCATGCCCACGATGATCCGGGAGGGGACCGCCCCCGGAACGGTCCTCGGCACCGTCGGCTATATGTCACCCGAGCAGGCGAGCGGCCAGGTCCTCGATTTTCGCTCCGACCAGTTCTCCTTCGGCTCGATCCTCTACGAGATGGCGACTGGGAGCCGCGCCTTCTCGGGAGCCACGGCCGTGGACACGATGTCAAAGATTCTCCACGAGGAGCCCAGGCCCGTCGGCGCTTTGAATCCCGCGGTGCCGCTGCCATTGCGGTGGATCGTCGAGCGCTGTCTCGCCAAGGATCCCGAAGAGCGGTACGCCTCGACGCGCGATCTCGCCCGCGACCTCGTGAGCGTGCGGGATCACATCTCGGAGGTCAGCGGCGCGCGGGAGGC
>WNGE01000712.1_pt1 | contig 48032 bp, 39 predicted proteins | sample 5400651 | NCBI WGS metagenome assembly WNGE01 (sample SAMN13153370, study PRJNA577476) | soil metagenome | isolation source: 60 cm soil or saprolite under grassland replicate 2 | place: USA:California | collected 2016-06-15 | reverse complement strand
AACGGCAGTTACAACATCCTGAGAAAAGTAGCTCCGACAGCCTTTGATGGCCTAGGAGTAGGGGGCGCAGCAGTTCGTCCCAGGCGGCTTGCCGTCTGAATGGAAGAGTTGAGCATTTGCTCTCTTTTTCCGATACTGTGAGCAGGAATTCGTGGTATACTTTTTTTCTTTGCTGTTTATTCCCCCCACTCTCTATTCTTATAATTGACATTTTGTCATTTTGGTGACAAAGTGACAAGCTGCCAAACCGCCTCATTGACAATATGTCATCATTATGTTCTAATTGAGATGTAATCATGGCTATACGAAAACAAGATGTTCATGATAATGATGACGACGATGACCAGGCAGAGAAAGCCAGGAAGCGCACACGCATTACCATAGATGTTAGCCCTGAAATGCGCCGTAGAATTAAAATGGCTGCCCTGCAAAATGATCTTTCTGTGGGTGAGTATATTGGACGTATCCTTGAGCAGAATGTGCCTGACGAAACTACGAAAACACTACAGAGACGCCCCGCGACTCGTATGATGCTGGAAGAATTGCGTCAAGTACGTGATGCGATCATGCAAGATCGCAATGGACAGCCTTTTGAAGACTCCACAGAAATGATCCGGCAGATGCGTGAAGATCGTTCAAAGGAGTTAGACCAGTTATGAAAAGTGTTGTCGTAGATGCAAGTATCGCCATCAAATGGGTACTCCAAGAACCCGACTCAGACGTAGCTTATGCACTCCTGGCCGAATGGATAGAAAAAGAGACTGTAATACTTGCTCCAGCACTGCTTGCTTATGAAATCACTAACATACTCTATCGAAAGACACTCAAAGGAGATTTAACACTTGACAACGCCAAACTTGGTATCAGGAAGATACTGTTAACAGGGCTAGAATTCGACTTTACAGAAGATCCAAGTTTTGGCATAAAGGCGATGGAACTGGCAAATCAATTCAATCAGCCTGCAACATATGATTCACACTACCTGGCACTAGCAGAGCGTGAAGATTGTGAACTGTGGACTGCTGATACAAAAATGGGTAGGGCCGTGAGAGGGAAGCTAGATGGGGTGCGCTGGCTGGAAGACTATCAAATCACTCGGAATTAGTGTAACAGAATACTTTACCGCACAATAAACTGAAAGTAGCTGGATTATGGAGGAACTAAACAACCCATCTAGTGGAGGCGCTGTTGTAATGGGAGGTGGAAACCAACAGAAGTGCAGCGAGTTGTTGCTGCACTTCTGTTGCTAAGTTGGTGTTTATTTCTCGCGTGACGAATAAATAAATGGATTGAGGACATCCTCGTATTCGAAGAGTTCTTCAGGTTTGAAGAAACGCTGTACCTCTACCTCGGCAGTCTCTAGCGAGTCCGAAGCGTGGACAAGGTTCGCCTGTACGCTCATGGCCAGGTCGCCGCGAATTGTGCCGGGAGCTGCTTCGCGGGCCTTGGTGATACCACAAAGGAGTCTGACGGTATCCACGCAATCCACGCCTTCAAAACAGCAGGCGATGACTGGTGTGCTGCGCATAAACGTCTTGATTTCCGTAAAAAAGTCGCGGCTGCGCAGGTGGCTGTAATGTTCATCCAGGAGTTCATCCGATAAAGCCATCATTTTTATGCCGACCAGCTTGAGGCCCTTGCGCTCAAATTTCGTTATGATTTCTCCGATAAGGTCGCGTTGAATAGCATCGGGTTTAATAAGTATTAGAGTACGTTCCATACGTTTACATTTCCTCTCTTTTCGTCTGCAGCAGACTTCAGTTGTTATTGTTGCATAGAAATAAATGAGCTACCTCGAAAATATCATACAGTAATTGATGGCAAAGGGCAATTCCCTACTGGAATATTGTCTCCAGTTCAAATGTTGGTAATAGTAGTAATCCGTAGTTAGGGGCCGCACGATTTTCTGGAAACAGGCGGTCGTGCCAGTTCTGAGAAAACAGCCAGGGATTGACAAATAAATAGCTATCTGTTATATTTTGTTATAGCATGTAGCTATACGTTATAATACTAGAGAGATTGATCTCGTAGAGACGACGTTTAGAAGAGTTAATCAAAAGGCGTACAGGTAAAAGGTACTCGGTTCACGAGGAGCAAATAGAATGAGATATCGAGGAAATGGAAGACGTCCCTGGCGTAGAGGGATAATAGGGTTTCCCTTTGGGCTGATTTTTATGATTGCTGTATTTTCCCACGCTGGGGGTGGGATACTGCTTGGTTTAGGGATCATTTTCTTACTAATAATGCTTGCCAGGTTTATCCTGCCAGCTATGCTGGGATCTGGGATGATGAATGGTACGTGGATGAATAACCAGCAGACGTATCGCCAGCAACAAAATACACAATATTATCAGCCAACCCAACAGCCCTATGAAGAAAGCTATCAGCCATATGAGCAGGGATACCAGTATCAGCCGCCAGCTGTGACGTATGAAGCGGATGCGGAACACCAGCAGTACCAGGCGCCTTCTTACGAACAGGCACATTACGAGGAGCAGCCTCAGGCCCAATATCCTCAAGAAATGCCGCCAATGCAGCAGCAATAAGCTTTGGGAGGACAGAAGAGGGGCCAGCGAACTTCTTCGCTGACCCCTCTTCTGTCTTTTTTTGCATGATATAATGTCTCAGAAGAACCGTGACGAGACTGTGACTAGAAGGAGCCGACAACACTATGCGATTACAGGGAAAAACGATTGGATATTTCGTCGCCCAGGAGGTAGAGGACCTGGAATTTTGGGTGCCCGTGATGCGATTGCGTGAAGAAGGGGCCAGGATAATTGTGATTGGCCTCTCCACTGCCACGGTACATGGCAAACATGGCCTGGAGATGGCGCCAGATGTGAGTATCGAAGAGGCTCCAAAGGCCGAGGCATTAGATGGTATTGTCATTCCGGGAGGTTGGGCGCCGGACAAATTACGGCGCAACCAGGGCGTGTTGCAACTGGTACGCGATGTGCACACACAGGGAAAAATTGTTGCCACTATCTGTCATGGCGGGTGGGTCCCTATTTCCGCCGGTATTATTAAAGGTCGCAAGGCGACTGGCTCAACCGGCATTAAGGACGATATTACCAACGCGGGCGGCATCTGGGTCAACGAAGCTGCATTTCGCGAGGGGAATATGGTGTGGGGCCGCGTTGTCGAGGATATTCCCGACTTCTGCCGGGAATTAGTTGCTGCCCTTGCTGAAGCATAAAGGTACGATGTAAACAACAGGGAAGATTGGAAGGGATAGCTGATGAGTCAATTTCTTGAGAACCTGGCAGAGCGCGTCTTAATTTACGATGGCGCAATGGGGACAAATATACAAAACTACCAGCTGAGCGCGGAAGATTACGGAGGTCAGGCCACCGAGGGATGCAACGAATACCTGGTGCTGACAAAACCGGCGGTGATCGAAGAGATTCACGCGGGTTTTCTCGAGGTGGGCTGCGACGTCATTGAGACAGATTCTTTCACCGCCAGCCGGCTCAAGCTTGACGAGTATGGCCTGGGAGCGCTGACTCACGAGGTAAACCTGGCGGCAGCACGCCTTGCGCGTCGCATTGCTGATAGCTATAGCACGTCGAAACTGCCGCGCTTTGTGGCCGGCTCAATTGGTCCCACGGGTATGCTGCCTTCCTCTAATGACCCACTGTTGAGCAATATCACCTACCAGCAACTGGCAGAGATATTCCAGGAACAGGCCGCCGCTCTCTTAGAGGGGGGCGTCGATGTGCTGTTGATCGAAACCAGCCAGGATATTTTAGAGGTACGGGCCGCCATCACCGGCATCCATCGCGCCATGCGGCAAGTTGGACGGAGCGTGCCCATCCAGGCGCAGGTCTCGCTCGATACCAGTGGCCGTATGCTCCTGGGAACTGATATCGCGGCTGTGATGACCACGCTGGTGGCGCTGAGGGTTGACATCGTAGGCCTGAACTGTTCGACGGGGCCAGAGTATATGCGCGAACCGGTGCGCTTCCTGGCGGAGAACTGCCCGCTGCCCATCTCCACTATACCGAACGCGGGTATTCCGCTCAATGTCAGTGGGTTAGCGGTCTATCCAATGGAACCCGAGCCAATGGCAGCGGCCTTGCGCGATTTTATTAGTGAGTTCGGCGTCAATATCGTCGGTGGCTGCTGTGGGAGCAGCCACGAGCACCTGAGAGCGATTGTCAAAGCCTGCCGCAATGTGCCACGGCGCCCGCGGCCGATCGCGGATGCCAATTTCACGCATAAGGATTTTACACGCATCATTCCACCGTTTGTCTCCGGGGGCATACGGGCGACAGCACTACAACAGGTCCCCGCACCGTTACTGGTGGGAGAGCGTGTTAATAGCCAGGGGAGCCGCAAGGCGAAGCAGGCGCTGCTCAATGATGATTACGATACATTGCTCGCCGTTGGGCGCGAACAGGTTGAAGGTGGAGCACACGTCTTAGATGTCTGTGTGGCGCTGACGGAACGCACAGACGAAGCCACGCAGATGGCAAAAACCATTAAAAAGCTCTCCATGGGCCTTGAAGCGCCACTGGAAATCGATTCGACCGAGCCGGATGTGATCAAAGCGGCGCTAGAAACCTATCCAGGACGGGCCATCATCAACTCGATCAATATGGAGACGGGGCGAGAACGCATAGACAACGTTGTGCCCATGGCGGTTGAACATGGTTCCGCTGTGGTCGCGCTGACCATTGACGAGATAAGTATGGGTAAGACCACTGAACGCAAGGTTGAGATTGCCCACAAAATCTATGATATCTGTGTCAAAGAGTACGGACTGGCGCCCAACGCGCTTATCTTCGATGTACTCACGTTTCCAGTCACAACGGGACAGGAGGAACTGAAAACGGCGGCCATCGAGACGCTGAACGCCATTACACGGACCAGGGCTGAACTTCCCGGTGTGTTGACCATACTTGGAGTAAGCAATGTTTCGTTTGGCCTGCAACCGCACGCGCGGGCAGTACTCAACAGCGTGTTCCTCTATCACGCTGTGAAAGCAGGTCTGGACCTGGCCATCGTCAACCCACTGCACATTACACCCTACACAGAAATCGATGCTGAACAGCGGCAACTGGCCGAGGACCTGATCTACAACCGGGACGATGCCCTGCCACGCTACATTGCCTACTTTGAGGAACACGCTCCCCAAAAAGAAGATGGGAAAGACAAAGTTGATCCGACGGAGGGTATGAACCTGGCGGAGCGCATCCACTGGCAAATCCTGCACCGCCGCAAGGAGGGCATCGAGCCGCTCATCAGCGAAATCATCGAAGAACGAGCGCGGGAGATGGGCGTTGCTCAGAGCGAGGCCGCGGTGAATGTGCTCAACACGGTGCTGTTGCCAGCAATGAAAGACGTGGGAGATCGTTTCGGCGCGGGCGAACTGATCCTGCCCTTTGTGCTGCAGTCCGCGGAAGTGATGAAACGGGCCGTGGCACACCTGGAAGGTTACCTGGAGAAAGTAGAAGGCTATACGAAAGGCAAGATTGTGTTGGCAACGGTCTTTGGCGATGTACACGATATCGGCAAAAACCTGGTCAACACGATCCTGAGCAATAACGGCTATACGGTCTATGACCTGGGCAAACAGGTGCCGCTGAATACGATTCTGGATAAGGCCATCGAGGTCAACGCCGATGCTATCGGCCTCTCAGCGCTGCTGGTGAGTACATCCAAACAGATGCCGCTTTGCGTGAAGGAATTGTACAAACGGGGACTGAACTTCCCGGTGATTGTGGGAGGAGCAGCCATTAATCGCTCCTATGGGCGGCGGATTCTCTTTGTCGATGAGCAGACAGCGGATGCGACGCCGGTGCCTTACGAGCACGGTGTATTTTATGCCCGCGACGCCTTTGAAGGGCTGGAGATCATTGATCGCCTGACCAGCAGTCCTGAGCAGCGCGCGGCATTTATTCAACGGATTAAAGAAGAGGCGCTCAAGGAGCGTTTGAAAAAAGCAACAGGTGCGACAGGCGCGACGACATCTCAGGCGGGAGAAGATACTCCCTCTGCCAGTGTACAACCCGCGCTTTCCATTCCCCGGCCACCATTCTGGGGGCCGCGCGTGCTTGAGCGCATCGGCATCGAGGACGTGGCGCCCTGTATGGACCTGAACACGCTTTTCCGCCTGCACTGGGGTGGGAAAACGCACGGAGCCGATTTTACGCGGCTGGTAGAGATGGATTTTCGCCCGCGCCTGAAACGCATGTTGCTCGAGGCACGCCAACAACGCTACCTGCAGCCAAAGGTTATTTATGGCTATTTTCCCTGTCAATCCAGCGGCAATGAACTTATTGTGTATAATCCGTTGGGGATGCAGGAGCCAGGAGGCCAGCTCAGAGCAATAGCCCGCTTCCACTTTCCACGACAGCACGAGCGCGAGCGGCTCTGCCTGGCAGATTATTTTGCCCCGGTTAGCAGTGGAGAGATAGATGTAGTAGCTTTCCAGGTCGTCACAATGGGAGAGTCTGTCAGCGAGGTAGTGCATCAATTACAGCAAGCGGGAGACTATGCCGAGGCATATTTTGTGCACGGATTGGCGGTTGAGATGGCCGAGGGATTGGCAGAATACACGAACCGCTTGATACGGCAAGAGTTGGGGCTGGATGAGCAGCGTGGACGGCGCTATAGCTGGGGCTACCCGGCCATTCCTGACCTTGAGGACCATGTGAAAGTGTTCCAATTGCTGCCGGCTAAAGAGACTATCGGGGTAGGTCTAACTGAGGCGTTTCAATTAGTGCCGGAGCAGTCGACGGTGGCCATCGTGGTGCATCACCAGCAGGCGACATACTTCGCCGTGAGAGAGCAGGCGGCAGCGACGGTATAATAAAAGAGCTATGCGATTTCCAGAGCGTATGGTATACTAAGCACAACGAAGTTTGCACACAAGTCTGTGCCATGTTGGAGAAGATTGAGCGTGAAGCACCATTATAGAATGCACTACTGCACCTGTCCCAGCGTTCGCAGGGGAAACCTGGATAGCTCAGCCCCCTGTGAACGGTATGACGTGCGCTCTACCAGTAAGTAAGTCACTGCTATATACCCCCTGCACGTCCACTGTCTGAGCTATCACCTCTCAATACCTTTTGGCGCTTCAATGTGCATACATACAGGATGCATTTGGGAAGATACCTGCGCGAGGAATGCTGCCCTTGCACCTATTACTACATGATGAGGAGCTTTGCTCATGACGACGAAATCAACAAAACCAGTTTACCTCTATAATACGTTGACGAGAAGTAAAGACCTGTTCACGCCGCTTCATCCGCCGCGCGTGGGCATGTATACCTGCGGCCCAACGGTTTACCGGGATATTCATATTGGCAACTTCCGTGCCTTCATGACATCGGACTGGCTGCGCCGCATGCTCGAGTACAATGGGTACGATGTCCTTGTGGTGCGCAACATCACCGATGTTGGGCATCTCCAAAATGATGTTGAAGAGAGAGGCGAAGACAGGTTGGAGCATGAAGCGCGCGCCACAGGCCGCTCTGCCTACGAGATAGCCGAGTACTATACGCGGAAGTACCTGGCAGACGCGGAAGAGCTGAACATCTTGCCTCCTCACGTCAGTCCTAAAGCAACCGACCATATTCCCGAGATGCAGGCGATGACGGCGAAACTGATCGAGAAGGGACTGGCGTATGTAGCCAACGAGAACGTGTACTATGATGTCAGTCGTTTCCCTAACTACGGGCAATTATCGGGGAATACCATAGAAAACCTGCGGGAGGGTGGACACGGGCGAGAGCAGATGGAGATTGCCGAGGATAAGGATGCTCCAGAAGATTTCGCGTTGTGGAAACATGGCGATGCAAGCCGGCAGATGAACTGGTCCAGCCCGTGGGGCATTGGTTTTCCCGGTTGGCATATCGAGTGCTCCGCTATGGCAACGAAATACCTGGGCGAGCAATTCGATATTCACACTGGCGGCATGGATCTGCGGTTCCCGCACCACGAGGACGAGATCGCTCAGAGCCAGGGAGCCAGTGGGAAGCGGCCCGTCCAGGTCTGGGTGCATAACGAATTTCTGACAATCAGCAATCGCAAGATGAAAGTGAAGGGTAAAGGGGGAGAGAGTGATGAGATGAAGATGTCGCGTTCAATCGGAAACGTCATTCTGGTCAGTACCCTCAAAGAATGGGGCTTTGACCCCTTAGCCTATCGCTACCTGCTGCTGACCGCGCACTATCGGTCGAAGATCAACTTTACCGGCGAGTCGCTGACGGCAGCACAGAATGGGCTTAATAACTTGCGCGACGACCTGGCCGCATTGCTTGCTACAGTGTCTGCGAATGGCCATGCAGCGGGCAGCGCTACGTGGTCAGAGGAGGCGCAGCAAGTACGAGAGGCATTCCATTCTGCAATCAATGACGATCTGGATTTACCTACCGCGCTGAGTATCACGCGCGGGGTGGCGCGAGATCACAAAATTGCCCCGGCAGAACGAAGGCGCCTGATCCTTGATTTTGACAAGGTGTTAGGTCTTCGCCTCGATACTGTCGAGGCCAGGGCTCCTCGCGAGGTGAGCGAGGAGGTGATGGTGCTTGTGAAGCAGCGTGACGCTGCGCGCGCCGCACATGATTGGAAGCGGTCTGACGAGCTGCGCGATCTGCTGATAGCGCAGGGGTATGAGGTGCGGGATACTCCGAAGGGGACGGAGCTGGTTTAGAACGAGGGAACAGTGGTGGATGACGGTTAAACCAGGAGCTTAAAGCTTGATGCTTTCAAGCTCCTGGCTTACCATGCGAATGGGTCTATAGCGTTAACTCTCTAGCTTATTCTGTCATAGGGATAACTCCAGTACATTGATACTTATGGAGTGGATGGTTGACTTACATGGCTACGAGCGCATCGAGCAGTTTAGCTCCATCAGGTGTACCTACGCCAGTACATGCGTCCCATCCTTGCCCTGCGGAATAGCCACCGTTATTGCCACTGGTCACATCTCGCAATGCATTGGCTTGCACGAGTCGGACGTAATTCTGGTAGAGAATGGGATTCAGGTAGCCAATGGGTTTCCCTCGTTTTTGGTTTATGAGCGCGATCAAGCCTGCCCATAAAGGCGCAACTGCACTGGTGCCGCCAAACACTGCGTCTTGTCCATCGACGTGGACCCGGTACCCTGTTTGGGGATCAGCATTTCCCGCAACATCAGGTACACCTCGTCCGGTATGCTTGTCATTTATCGATGGGGAGACGTGTGCATTAGCTTGCCACGTTGGAAGGCCGAAGACATCACTGACACCTCCACCTGTGGATGAATCAGGAGCATCGTTCCAGACAACCTCACTGGTGACCTGATTGTTCGCCGATTCTAGCCGTGTGCCGCCACAGCCCAACGCGTAGGGACTGGAGGCTGGGAAGTCAACGTGTGCTTTCCCATCGGTTACACCATCTCCCGAACCATTGTCACCGGAGGCACAGCAGACCGTGACACCCAGTGCAACGGCTGCCTGGAATGCCTGATCCATCAATTGCATCGCCTGCGCCGTCCAACTCACTTCAGGACCTCCCCAGCTGATCGAGATTACTGATGGGTTATACCTCGTATCATGGGTGGCCTGCGTGATGGCATCAAGGAAGCCCTGATCCGTATTTGGAGCGAAGTAGACGACGATATGGGCACCTGGGGCAATCGCACCCGCAACTTCAATATCAAGGTCGACTTCGCCATCTGCGCTATTTGGTTGTCCTACCGGGTGATTGTTTCCATGATCGACAGACACACTTGTTACCTTCGGCAGAGGGATGTTTAACTGGTGAAAATAGGTTTTGAGGTCCTTGCTCTTGTAGCCTCCACCGAGCTCGATGATCGCTATACATTGACCGCTTCCATTAATGCCAGTTGGAAAGTCGTAGAGTTGGGCAAGTTGCGGTGGAGTATAGGAAGGAGTGCTTGCATTCGTCAGGGGAGTAATTGTTGCGCCAACATTGTACTTAAAGTGAGGTCGAGCTTGAGGACGATCATCAAGTCCGAAAACACCCACAACGATCTGAGCAAGCTCACTGGGAATGTGCAAGTGACCAACGCGGCCTCGGAAAGTGCCGCCTTCGTACTCATAGCGCTGGAGTTCTGTGGCGAAGGCCGTAGTCATCGCGGCTGCCGTACCTGCAAGGACAACCTTTCGACTAATGGGGTCCGTTTCGACGACGGTGAGATCATATTCACGTGCGAATGCCTCGACTTTTGCCAGGTCGTCGGGAGCAGCGCTATGAGTGGCGCTATACTCTGCTCTGGTGAGAGGTTGGCTTTGGCGCTGTACTTGTTCACTGATTGTGTTGGTCAAACTGCTTGTAGAAGGGTCTCTCAGGTAGATACTGACCTCAATTTGTTCATTGGGATCTACGGGACCGATCTGACGTGCGTTAGTAGGGGGCTTTCGCTCACTGTTGGAAAGCCTCTCGTATCCCTGGGGTGGCATGTTAAGCATGATTTGCTCCTCATGTTTTTCGATTCTTTTTGCTTTGTTTGTAGAAAATACGCAAACGATCTTCTATTAAACGCGCTATGAAAACAACCTCTACAAATCCATCAGTAGTGACCGGTGCTGTTGCCGAATTGGTTCTCTCAACTCAATCTGAATGTATTTCTTCTGTCAAGACAGGTTTGGACAATAAAGCACCGTAGATTGCACTAATAATGTCATGAAAGACGAATCGAAGAATACTGTGCTTCTGAATAAAAAGTCAACATCGTTTTATTCGCCTCATAAAGTATAAGTAAGACTTATTGATTTGTCAAGTAAGCGTATTCACTCATGTAAATCGACTCACCTGACTGACCAGGTCAGTTGGCTCGTGCTCTGCATTTCTGCTATACTACGAAAGGTGAACAGTAGGCACTCAACAGTTCGGTATATTTCTATTGGGACAACACTCCCCATAGCAAGAGGAGATAAGCGATGGCATCCTGGTGGCAAAAAACGATAGCAGCAGTTGCAGGCCTGGCCGGATTAGTGGGTGGAGCTTACTATTTGTCTGTGCGGCGTCCTCTACCCAGGAAGAAGGGCCATCTCGTTTTCAGTGGGATACATGAGCCAGTTGAAATCATTTTCGACCGCTACGGCGTGCCGCATATGTATGCCGCGAATGAAGATGATCTGTACTTTGCGCAGGGCTACGTGCATGCCCAGGAGCGGTTCTGGCAGATGGAGTTCAACCGGCGCCTCGGCTCTGGCCGGCTGGCGGAGATTTTCGGCGAGCTTGCTGTAGAAACCGATCGCTTCTGTCGCCGTCTCGGAATGCACCGGGCAGCCGCGGCGGGCGCTGTGAACCTGCCTGAGCATGACAGGCGTATCCTGGAATATTACGCACGCGGCGTGAATGCATATATCGAGCGCAATAAACATAATTTGCCCATTGAATTTACCGTTCTCCGCTTCAAACCCGAACCCTGGCGGATCGCGGACAGCATCCAATGGGCCAAGATGATGGGCTGGAACCTGGGAGGGAACTGGGAAACGGAGGTTATCCGCGCTCGCTTAGTCGCCCTCCTCGGCGCGGAACGGGCGGCCAAATTAGAGGCTGGCTATGATCCCAAACACCCGCTGATCGTCCCCCCTGGCGTTGAGTATCAGGGGGTTAACCTGGGGATGCTGGAGCAGTACGAACAATTGAAAGAAATGAGTGGATTTGGCATGATCGGCGCCAGCAACAACTGGGTTGTAGATGGCACAATGTCTACTACTGGCTTGCCTATCCTCTGCAATGACCCGCACCTGGGTCAGGCTGCGCCGTCGATCTGGTACGAGTGTCACCTGGTCGCAGGCGATATCGATGTAATCGGAGCCAGTTTTCCTGGCACGGCGGGGGTAGTGATTGGACACAATCAGTATATCGCATGGGGAATCACCAACGCGGTCTCAGACGTGCAAGACCTGTATATCGAGAAATTCAACCCGGAAAATCCCCATCAATATGAATACCAGGGGAAGTGGGAAGAGGCACAAATCATTCGCGAAGAGATTAAAGTCCGGGGTAGCAAGACACCACTGATTGAGGAAGTACGCATTACACGCCATGGCCCCATTCTCACGAAGCTGCCCCATACTAACACCGGCAACAGTGCTAAAACAGGACAGAACGGCGCACAAGCCGAAGCGGCAGCACTGCCGTTGGCACTACGGTGGACTGGTCTGGAGCAATGCAAGATCATTTCGGCGCTCGATAAACTCGACCGCGCAACGAACTGGGAAGAGTTCAAAGAGGCTCTGCGTGACTGGGATGTTCCACCACAGAATTTGATATATGCCGATAATGAGGGGAATATTGGCTATGTGATGGCCGGCGCTATACCCATTCGCGCAAAAGGGCAGAACCTGCTGCCCTCTCCTGGTTGGACAGGCGAGTATGAATGGACAGGTTTTATCCCCTTTGATGAGTTGCCGCAAACCTATAACCCGGAGCAACATTTCATTGTCACGGCAAACAACCGCGTGGTGGACGATGACTATCCCTACTATATTACGAACGAATGGTTGAATGGCTACCGCGCGCAGCGCATCCGTGACTTGCTCACCAGCAAAGGCAAACTGGCGCCCGAGGACATGGCGAAGATACAAGGGGATCAATACGCACTCCCCGCCGTTGCAATCGTACCGCATTTGCTGAAGCTTCAGACCAATGCCGCCCTGGAAAAAGCCGCCAGGAATGTGTTACGCACCTGGAATTATGTGCTCGCTCCCGATAGCGCGGCGGCGGCCATCTATGCTACTTTTCTCCATAAGCTTGAGATAATCGTTTTTGGAGCTATGCTCGGTGATGACGAGACGCTCATCCATGGTTATCTTGGAAGAGGAAACAATATCCTGGCTTTGACGAACGGGTATGCCAGCCGCAGCAAACCACTGCTGATTCGTTTATTGAATGAGCATGATGATAGCTGGTTCGAGAATTCGGCCATTCCAAATGGTCCCCGGTCATGGGATAACGCCCTGGCCAGCGCTTTCACTGCCGCCGTCGAAGAATTGCGTGAGCATTTCGGCGACGAGATTACGCGCTGGCAGTATGGCAAGATACATACGCTGACGTATAACCATGTATTGGGAATGGTCAAACCACTGGAGAAAGTCTTTAATCGCGGGCCATATCCCCTTGGCGGAGATATCGATACCGTGAATATGGGAGCCTCGGCATTTCACCAACTAGAGGTTGTCATCGTCGTACCGTCATACCGGCAGATTGTGAACCTGGCAGATATGCAAGATTCGCTCTCGGGCCATGCACCGGGGCAGTCTGGTCACATTGCCAGCAAGCACTATGCTGACTTTATAAAACCCTGGCTCAACGTAGAACTTCATCCCATGCTTTTCGAGCGCAATATGATTGAGGCAAACGCAGAGGGCACACTGAGCATGATGCCTGATACCCAGGGCTAATGCAGTGCAACTTACACTTTCTTTACATTTTTTTGATAGTTTACTGAAGATAATCAGATACAGTATACATAGTTATAAGACTTGACCAGCCAGTTGCAAATCTATTCACACCTATTTTTACGTAGAGAAGGAGAGTGAGGCCCCCTTTTTCCTCGAAGCAGGGAGGTTTCAAGCATATTTGTTATGTCACCAATAGCAAACCAATTTCAGTTCAAACATTTGACAAGATGGGTATTGTTACCGCTCCGTTTATTTCTTGGCATCACCTTCATTTATGCTGGACTACAAAAGCTCACCGATCCCCAGTTTCTTAACCCGGCTGCGCATGGCTACATAGGGAAACAAATTAATGCGTTCGCGACAGGTTCACCACTGCATTGGTTTCTGGTGCAGGTCGCTGTGCCTCACGCCACTCTTTTTGGTATACTCGTCGCCCTCGGAGAACTGGCAATCGGCATCGGTACGATACTCGGGCTACTCTTCCGGCCAGCAGCATTCTTCGGCATGCTCATTAGCCTGATGTTTTTCCTCTCAGCGACATGGCACGTCTATCCATATTTTTATGGGTCTGATATTGTCTTTGTCTTCAGCTGGCTTACATTACTGCTGGCAGGTCCTCAATACACCGGACTCCCCTCGCTGGATGCTCTGATTGTGCAGCGCTACCTCTCGCCGAAAGAGCGCAAGCAACTGGCTCCTCTCATAAGTTTCTTCCTGGGAGTGGGAGTAGAAGAAGAGACACTGTTGGTCACACCACCAGGCAATTACCCGCAGAGTCAAAAGAAGCAAATTCAAGCTCCTGGGAATAGGCGTCCCACCCAGCAGCAGAGTAGATATGCTCTAGCGCAGCAGCAGGCAAAGAATTCCCGGCGAAACTTCTTACTGGGCGCGCTGACGGGAGGCGCAGCCATCCTTGGCCTGACATGGATCTGGAGCACTCTCCATATTTTCCCGGAGAGTGTGCGTAGTGATGCTGTACAGAGTGCAAATAACGGCGGGGCAAGTGCTACAGCGACGACGCCCGCTACTAATGGAACTCCAGCGGCTACAACGGCGGCAGCATCTCCAATTGCACAGGTAAACTCGGTACAGAATAATAGCTCGGTAACTTTTACCCTCGCCTCGAATGGAGACCCCGGTATACTGGTGCGTCTCAATAATGGGAAATTCGTGGCGTATGACGCAGCCTGCACCCATGCCGGATGTCCGGTGGATTATGACCCCAGCAGCCAGATGCTCGTCTGCCCGTGCCACGGCGCGGCATTTGATCCGGCCAAAGATGCAACTGTGGTCCAGGGACCAGCCTCTACCCCGCTCACCAGTGTTCCCGTTCATGTAGATAATGCGACAGGGGCAATTACCGCGGGCTGACATTACTAGTACATTGAGGCTGAGATACATCCATCAACCACTTGACAAGGAGATAACAATCAGTTATATTAGATTATAGCAAATAGTTATGAGGTTGCTGCGATGAATTTATCTGAAAAAATCAAACACCTGCGTGAAGTTGAGGGTGAATTACGCGGTCTCAATCGTTCACTGACACAAACGGAAGTCGTAAAAATGATGCAAGAAGAACTGCACGAGAGCATCAGCCAGGCGTATCTATCCCAACTCGAAAAGGGTAAACGCGTACACCTGACGGCGACGAGTCGTGATTTATTAGCCAATTTTTTCAAAGTCCACCCCTCATACCTGGTAAGTGATCCCCCTGATTATAGCACCGACCTCCTGAGCGATATGGAGGATGGCGCCGGCCGTTTTGAACGATGGTTGGTTGCCAGTGCAGCGGAATGGCTCACTGAGCCTGAGATTTATGCTTTTTTCCGGCACTTGAGTGCGGTTGAACATCCAAGGCGGTACCTGGCTGTCTTTGATCAACTTTTGTATCAGCCAGTCGAAGAACTGGAACGCTTGACACATATACATGCCCCAAATAAAGAAAATGGGAGCAGATAAGATTGTATTTTTTACTGAGATTAACGTATATATAAAGAGACATTGTTTCTCTAACTGAAATTGAAGGGAGCAAAGCAATGCAAATCGCCACAGACCCGCTTTCCCTGGTTTTCCTTGCCTGTTTTCTCTTTGGGTTGCTCTTTCTCATCGGATCAGCCATTTTAGGAAACCTGGGGCATGGTGGAGGGGCGGATCATGCAGCTTCACATCATTTTGATTTACACCTGGGTGGGCATGCACAGAGCGGAGCTCCGCATTCTGTAGGGCACACCGGCGGTACACACGTAGTCAGCCAGGGATCTGCTCACGCCCCAGGACACGGGGTAACGACGCAGCAGACGACAACGCATAGTACACAGGGAACTACCCTCTCAATCCTCTCTTATGTCAATCCTACTTCGATTGTCCTGTTCCTGCTTGGATTTGGTTTCTTTGGGTATGTTTTTCACAACACGACCGGCCTGGCGTTGCCCCTAACATTAGTATTAGCAGGTGCAAGTGGATTAGTGATCGCGGTCTTGATGCTAGTTATGCTCGCCCGTGTGTTTGGCGATAGCGAAGGAGAGACGGTACAGGACGTTTCGGATCGCACAGGGCTGCTGGGAAAAGTGAGCGTGACTATCCACGAAAACGGGCTGGGCGAGATCATCTATACATCCCCTGGCGGCATGCGCAAGAGCGTCCCGGCGCGCAGTATTGATGGGCGCCGCCTCGAGCGGGATCAAGAAGTAGTCGTTATCAATTACCAGCAAGGGATTGCAGAGGTTGAGACCTGGGAACGATTTATTCATGAGGAGGAAGAAGCACAGGATACAGAGCATACAGAGAGTGCAGCAAATGTAGCAAATGCAGCATCTCACACGGACGAATTAGCTAAATTACGCGCATTACTTGAAAATTCAGACACTGCTGACACAGAATTAGTGATACGAAAAGACTTACAAAAGGAGTAGTATCGTATGGATCCTTTGATATACCTGGTGATAGGCGTCGTCACCATTGTGGTCGCCGTTTTTGTTGTCCTCCAGATTGTAGGACGATTGTTGCGTAAAGTTGGGCCGAACCAGGCGCTGATTGTCTATGGTGCAGGCGGGACCAGAGTTATTACTGGTGGTTCCCACTTCGTCGTACCGCTCTACCAGCGCGCCCAGGATTTCTCACTGGAATTGATGTCCTTTGATGTCGCCCCGTCGCAAGACCTCTATACGACCCAGGGTGTGGCCGTCAATGTCGAGGCCGTTACACAGATTAAAGTGCGTTCTGACGACCAGAGCATCAAAACCGCCGCGGAGCAGTTCCTCAGTAAGCGCCAGGAAGAACGCGAGAATCTGATTCGCCTGGTGATGGAAGGTCACCTGCGCGGCATCGTAGGTCAGCTTACCGTCGAAGAACTGGTGAAAGACCCCGAGAATGTGGGTTCCAAGATGCTGAAGACCGTCACTCCTGACATGGAGAAGATGGGCCTTGAAGTCATTTCGTTCACCATCAAAGATGTACGCGATAAGAACGACTATATCAGCAACATGGGCCGCCCGCAAATTGTTGAAATTCGCAAGCAGGCCGATATCGCGGCTGCCCTTGGTCTACGTGATACGCAGATCCAGCAAGCGAATGCCGCTCGTCAAGCTGCCGTCGCCAAATCTGCCGCCGATCAAGAGCGCGTAAAAGCCGAAGCCGAGTCGCTGGGATTCCAGGCGGAGTCGCAGCGCAACCTCTCCTTGAAAAAAGCTGCCTTTGATGCAGAAGTGAAAAAGCAGCAGGCGTCCGCCGACAAGGCCTATGATATTCAGGCCAACATGATGCAGCAGCAGGTTGTTATCGAGGCCGTCAGAGTTACAGAGGTTGAGAAGAACGCCCAGATCAAAGTGCAACAGGCCGAAATTCAGCGCCGTGAACTGGAATTGCAAGCAACGATCCAGAAGGCAGCGGAAGCGGAACGACGGCGCGTTGAGACGGTGGCGGAAGCGGAACGGCAGCGCATTTACCTGGAAGCTCAAGGTCAGGCTGATGCCGCCAAGGCGCGCGGTATCGGTGACGCTGAAGCCAACAAAGCGCGCGGACTGGCTGAGGCAGAGGCCAACCGAGCGCGTGGTCTGGCTGATGCGGAGGTCATCCGCGCTAAAGGTTTAGCCGAGGCAGAGGTCATCCGTGCCAAAGGTGAAGCTGAAGCCGACGCCATGAAAGTCAAAGCGGCAGCATTCCATGAATACAACCAGGCAGCTGTACTGGATAAGCTGCTGACAGGGATGCCTGAAATTGTGCGCGCGATTGCCGAACCATTGAGCAAAGTGGACAAAGTCACCATCGTCTCCACTGGCAACGGTGATGGCACCCATGGAATTGGCGCCAGCCGTCTCACGGGCGATATCGTCAACATGGTAGCTCAAGTGCCTGCGCTCTTTGAGTTACTAAGCGGCACGCGTATTGGTGATTTGTTGAATCGTGTTCCTGCCCTGGCGAATCAAGATGGGGAGCAAGATAAAGCCAATGGGGCAAGGGCTACTGGCGCAACGAATACCGTCGATGCTACTCCCGGCGAGAAATAAGCGGGAAGTGGGATACAGGAGATATATATGACTTTGTTGGCGAATGACACATAGCGTGAAATTTCCGGGTGAAGGGAAAGAATCGTTCCTTTGCCATCATGCATGCACCGGCTTGCGAAGCCGTCGCATGGTAGGGGCGATCCCTTGTGCTCGCCCGGTGATCTTTGCCATCATGCATGCACCGGCTTGCGAAGCCGTCGCATGGTAGGGGCGATCCCTTGTGCTCGCCCGGTGATTGGGCCTGGCTCTCGCATGAGGTGCCAGGTCCGCAATACACAATAGGGGGTCACAGTATACATGAATCTGTTGGAACGAGTGCTTACCCTGTTAGGGGCAAATCTGAATACAATGATAGAAAAAGCAGACGACCCTGAGCAGGTGCTGCGGCAGTTGCAGCTTGATATGCGTAACCAGTTGGTCCAGGTGAAGACACAGGTTGCCACGGCCATTGCTGAGAGCCATAAGCTGCGACAACGGAGCAAAGAGAAAACGGTTGAGGCGGAGACGTGGTTGAGGAAAGCGGAGCAAGCAATCCAACAGAATAACGATGCTGCCGCACGTACAGCGCTTACCCGCTACAACGATATCCTCAAGCAGGCAAAGCGTTACGAGCAACTACAAAAGGAGCAGGAACAACTGGTGATTACGATGCGCGGCGCATTACGCCAGCTTGAAGCAAAGATCTCCGAAGTTGAGACGACGATCGAACTGCTTGTCACACGCAAGCGCAACGCATTACTTCAGCAGCGAGTCTATGATACGCTAAATAAGACCGGAGGACTGAAGGAAAATGAGCGAGCGGCACGCGCACAGGATGCGGTGTTAGAAGCGGAGGCGCGCGCACGAGCGCTGGCAGATTTGCATGGCCGTGATCTTTCCGTCCAGCTTGATCAGATGTCTGAAGAGCAGATCATAGAGCGCCAGATGCGTGATCTGAAGGCTAAAAATAAGCCAGCGCGAGATGTTCCCCTCCTTCAAGAAGGAAAACCGAATCCTTCTCCGCTGATCCCACCGGTGCCACAAGCGGACGGTCCGGTGAGAAAAGTGGTGGAAAGTAGCAGGACCGCTGAGAATACAGTGCAAAAGGCAGGAGGCGCCGAAAATCCCGCTAAAGAAGTGGATTTGACAGAACTAAAGAAATTATTTGATTAACCCCATGAAGTAAAGGACAGTGAAGAGGATAATAAAAGTCAGGCCAATGAAAATACCAATGATAAAAGATCTGCGATTTATTTTTCGTTCTTCTTCAGTTGGAGTAGGTTTTTCGCCCATGTCTAACCTCATTAATAATCAGTAGAGTGGGAAAATCTTCGGCCAACGCCGCTGTTCCCCCTATCTTTTCCAGTATCTGTTTTTTTAACTATTTTTTAATGCAGCGCAGTTGCGATGGCAGCTTCGACATTCGCCATTACCTCAAGGCTCTCCGATGGCTCAGACTCACGAGCGGTCACAAGCACGTGAAACGCATCTTTGTCGCTGCCAACGAGGCGTATCAAGATATGGCGATTCACGCTGGTAATGACAGTATCTTCATAATCACCCCAGCCTCCTTCTTGCAATGACCCGACGACGCCCCGGAGAATACTACTGAAATAGCCACACAATACTGAAATATCAATATCGTCGACCGTCACCTGGGCGATAGGTTGACCATCCAGGCCCACGACAGCAGTGGCGATAAAGCCGGTAATTGAATATCCAAGTGTTTGCAAAGCGGCGACGAGGGACGGATAGTTGCGTTTTGCAGAACGCGGTGGCGGGGCTGTTAACTTCTCCATATTTGTCAGGGTCGGGGAATCGCTCGTCTTTCGCGCGGGGGAGAGGCTGCGCAGGGAACCATTAAGCGACGTTTCTTTCTCGGAAGACTGCCATTCAGGCGAGTTGGGCTGCTTTTTCGCGCCCGTAGCAGTTTTTGGAAGTGATTGCTGTGGCCCAGCAGGCTTCTTACGCGGGAGTTGATCAGTTTTCCCGGCGCGAGGTGCTGTCGGTGCTGTCGGTGCTGTCGGTGCTGTTGGCTGCCATTCTGCGGGCGATGGTTTAGCCACCGGTGTGTCCGGAACCTGGGCAGGGCTTGAGAGTGAGGAAGAGCGCAACATAGGCATTTCAGATGTAGTAGGCTGCTCAATCAGCCAGGATGGGAGATCACCACGCTGGCTTACCGGCGTCTTGCGCACAGTAGAGGGTGTGATATTCGCCGCAGCGGGAAGCGGCAAATCCTCAGGAGCAGGTTTTTCGCTTGAAGTATCCTTGCCTGGTTGAACATTCCTATAGCTCTTGCTCAAATCCGGCATTTTTGCTGGCTGCTTGCTCCTTTGCCACCATTCCGTCCCTTCATTCCTCTCAGTACTCCCGTTGCGTCCCTCGCTGCCATTACTACTGTTGACCATCTCTTCATTCCCTGCATGTTCTTTTAAAAACGCATCGTCAAAAGCATTATCCTGCGCAGCCGCAAGTGTGATAAAAGGGCTATCTTCATCTACAACGTGTGGTAGAGATAATGAGTGCTGAGGAATAGCCTCATGTTCGCCAGTTGGCTGTCGCAAAGCTGCGTACTTCGCTCGATACTGAAGAGCCTGGAAAATCAGGCGAGAGAGCGGCTGAGTGACATTTGGGGTAATCTGATCATGCCAAAGTTGATGCGTCACGGTACCGTTTTTATGTGCGGCCAGGGCAAAAAAAGCTTCCTCGCCCCTCAAGGTACCATATTCGGCCCAGATCAACTCTCCCCCTTGAAAACGTAATATTCCCCGTTCCTCCAGGCCAATACTCACCAGAAGGGCAATATTCTTGCGGCTCATGGTAATGATTTGAATGACATCTAGCAGGTCAAAAGAGTCCAGGCTAGCGGAAAAGCCCGTTTGCAGAAGTAAGCGACGCAACTCTTCTTTGAGTTGATGGAGGTTTATGGGCTTTGCCAGGTAGCTGACGACGCCGGCCTCTAATGCCTGAGTACGTTCTGAAGGAGAAGCCAATGCGGTAACCATTATCATACGTGTTTTTGGGCGAAAGGTCCTGAGCCATTGAAGCATTTCAAAGCCATCAGCCCCTGGTGTTTTGAGGTCACCAATAACCACGTCGTATTCTTCCGACCAGACCAGGCGTATTGCTTCAATCCCACTCCTGACGCCTTGCACAACATAGCCGTCTTTGCGGAGTGAGTTGACAATACTCCGGTTGAGAGTGTCATCATCCTCGACCAGGAGGATGCGCCATAGCTCGGACATCGCTGCTTCCACCTCAAATGGTTTTGCTCGCCGCCCACCGATACACCAGGTATGTGCCATCGTAGCGCACAACCACAAATGGCAACAATGCGCTTATGCTTGCGGTATTGGGTGGTTGTATTTTACTTGCAAAGTGTATCACGATGCCACCAGGATGACAAGTATATAGGACGGACTGGGTTGTCCCTCAATTTGATGTTCTTTCCTCAAAAATGCTATACTCGAAGCAGGTTAAATGGAAGGCGAGAGCCGCCGAAAAAGGTCTTTCGCCAGGAGGAAGTATGATTCAAGAGAATGCTCAGCAAGATAACTGGAAACGATTAGCAGGTGAGGCTGCTGCTCAACTCGTTGAAGATGGTATGGTCCTCGGACTGGGGTCAGGCTCAACAGCAACGCACCTGTTGTATGCCCTTGCCCAACGCATCCAGCAAGGCCTGAGAATTATTGGAGGCGTTCCTACATCAAAGGCTACCGAGGAACTTGCCCGTAAACTCGGCATACCTCTCACGACTCTTGATGCTCATCCTGAGCTTGACCTGGCTATCGATGGGGCGGACGAAATTGATAGTCAATTATGCTTGATTAAAGGTGGAGGTGGAGCGTTATTGCGCGAGAAGATTGTGGCTTCGGCGGCCCACCGCTTCGTGGTTATCGGAGATACGGCAAAACTGGTTCCAATGTTAGGTGTCCATTTTCCCTTACCTATCGAAGTCGTGCCCTTCGCGTCGACTCCCGTACACAGACGTTTGGAGTCACTGGGAGCAAAAGCCCAGGTGCGACAGCGGGATGGTGAGACGTTCATCACCGATAACGGGAATATGATTTTCGATTGTGCTTTTGCGGGCGGGATAAAAGACGCGGTGGATCTACAAGCACGCCTCAAGGAAATTGTTGGTGTGGTTGAAACGGGCTTGTTTCTGCACATGGTGGAACGAGCGATTATCGGTGGATCAGAAGGGGTAAAGACGCTCAGGCGCGAATATTGAAATCCATCGCTGCAACGAAGCTCTTGCTTCTACCTACAGTCTGCAAGCGACTCAAAGAAGTAATTGCATAGTTTTAGTGCGAATGATATACTTGGTACCATTCACAGACCTGGCGATGTACTCCTGATAAATCAAAGTTGAGTGTCCTGTCGCTACAGGAGCAGGTGCACAAGGATGCAAATAGTCACTTCAATACAAGAGATGTTGAGCGCACGCGCGAAATTGGCCGGTTCTAGCAAGGTCGGCCTGGTGCCAACGATGGGCTTTCTTCACGAGGGACATCTTTCGCTCGTTCGCCGGGCTCGCGCAGAAAACGATGTGCTCATTGTGAGTATCTTTGTTAATCCAACACAATTTGGTCCGCACGAAGACCTGGAGCGTTACCCTCGTGATGTACCTCGCGATTTGCAAATGCTAGAAGCGGCGGAAGTAGATTATGTTTTTATTCCCACAGCGGATGAAATCTACCCTCCAGGTTTCGTTACGTATGTTGAGCCTACGGGGGTGCTGGCCAGCGAGGGTGAGGGGGCCCACCGACCGGGACATTTCCGGGGCGTAGCTACAGTTGTACTGAAATTATTTCAGATTGTACAGCCTCACCTGGCTTACTTTGGGCAGAAAGATGCACAGCAGGCCGCAGTGATCACTCACATGGTAAGCGATCTCAATCTTGCAATAACTCTGCGCATCTTAGCTACAATACGCGAAGCCGATGGACTGGCGATCAGTAGTCGCAATGCGTATCTTCAAACAGAGGATCGGCTGGCGGCAAGAGTGCTCTACCAGGCCTTGCTGGCAGGGCAACAAGCGTTTGAATCCCAGCCAGCTGATGGCCCTCCGGCTGTGGTTCGGGCAATGGTTGAAGCGGTAGCCAGGGAGCCGCGGGCACACCTGGACTACGCGGAGGTTAGAGACTCTCATAGTTTCGAGGTATCGAAGACGCTTCGTGCCCCGGCTCTACTTGTCATTGCGGCGAGAGTTGGCCCGGCCCGCCTGATTGACAATTTTTCACTGCGTTCAGATGGAAGTTGGGATACAGGCATTCTTATCCCAAAGTAAGGAATCAGGATGATACCCGAGCCGGGAGGGCGACCACAAGGATTGACCCTACAATGAACGATTTTTCCCAGAGGGGAGAGAAAGGAACTACCATGCGGGACAAAATGACGGTACCCGCCATCCAGGCGCGCAAGCGCGGGACAAAGCTTACAATGATGACGGCTTACGATGCTCCAACGGCACATATTGCTGACCGGGCAGGGGTGGATATTATCCTGGTAGGCGACTCAGTGGCCAATAACGTGTTGGGTTTCGAAGATACACTCTCTGTGACGCTTGATAACATGATTTACCATACAGCCGCGGTAACGCGCACGAAACCCAGCGCGCTGGTAGTGGGAGATATGCCATGGCTGAGCTATCATATATCGGTGGAAGAGACGGTGCGCAATGCGGGACGTTTAATGCGCGAGGCTGGGGCCGGAGCTGTCAAATTAGAAGGCGGACGCAAACGACTGAAAATGGTTGAAGCGCTGATCTCCAGCGAGATTCCTGTGATGGGACACCTGGGATTGACGCCACAGTCCGTACACGCGATGGGTGGCTACCGGGTTCAGGGGAAGAGGGTCGAAGCAGCACGCGAACTGCTAGATGATGCACGCGCTCTGGCCAACGCGGGCGTGTTTGCCATCGTTTTAGAGGGCATTCCCGATGTCCTGGCAGAAGTCGTGACGAAAGAAATAGCGATTCCAACGATTGGCATTGGGGCCGGCCCACACTGCGATGGCCAGGTGCTCGTGTTTCACGATGTACTGGGCTTCAACGATATAAAGCCACCAAAATTTGTGCGGCAGTACGCGCACCTGGCCGATACAGCCACCGAAGCCCTGCAGCACTTTTTCGCAGATATCCGGGCTGGCAAGTTTCCCGCCGACGAGGAGACATACCACATTGACGAGGAGACCGCACGGGCCTTTCATGCGCTTACGCAACATGAGGAGTAAATCAGGCAAATCGAGCGAGAGGCAGAGAGATTGTGGCAAGGCTACGACGTAATGCATAAAGAGGCAGATGATAAAGAGAGGCTTCGGCCATGTTGAATTGGAATGCAAGGCCACTCATGGGACGACCATTAGGGCGACCCATCATAGGGCGACCCCAAAGGTCGCCCCTCCTATACACGACTAGAATGCTCGTCGGGTTGTGCCTGGTAGGAATTGTCGCATGCGTTTTCCTTCTTGATCCTCGAACGGTCTCGGCACATCCAGCTGCGTCTTTATCCAGTGGACCAACGTTTCAGGTAAATGCAGGGTTCAATGGACGCTTCAGGGATGGGAATTGGGTACCTTTGCAGATAGCGTTCAGTAATAACGGGGCAGATTTTAGTGGAACGCTTTCGATTGAAGACCCGGCTCCCTATAATGGAGCAGCTTTAACCTCTCTATACAAAGAGCCTATCAGTTTAGCCAATGGCGCCCAAAAACAAATCACAACATACATTCCGATTACTCTTGAAAGTCAGCTCGCCTATCAAATCACGGTCAAATTGCTCGATAGTTATGGGAATGTCGTTCGCATGCAAACGGGCACTATAACGGCGTTTGGATCAAGGGATGTTTTTGTGGGGATACTTTCCGATCAGAGCTCAGGCTTTAATCCCCTCTACAGTGTCGCGCTGCCCAGCCAGGGAGGCTCGATGATCGTCGAAACATTGAACGCCAGTACCATGCCTGACACAATGGTCGTGCTGAAAAATTTTGACCTGATCGTGCTGGATAACTTTACAACGAGCAGCCTCGACAGTAACCAGCTTATTGCATTACAAACCTGGGTCAACCAGGGAGGAGCGCTGATTGAAGTAGGGGGACCTGAATGGAAACGCACGCTTAGCGCTCTGCCTGACAGTCTCATGCCGGTAATAGTAAACGGGACTGGCACACTGCCAGCGGGAACGCAACTCTTGCCCGTGGGAGCGCCGCCCAAAGCAGGGCAAGGCCTGATCCCAATGTCAGTTAATGCCACTGTAACGGTGAGCACGGCGACGATCCGCCAGGAGGCCCTTGGGATGGTACAAAGCACAACCGTCCTGGCAGCCGGCAAGATACCCCTGATCGTACAAGAACGCGTGGGACAGGGCGCCATCTGCTACATGGCTTTTGATCCAACACTGAACCCGGTGGTTAACTGGGTCGCAGCAAGTACGCTGTGGAGGAGCCTTGTCCAACGAACATTGGGAGATAAATTGCTCTATTCCAACAATGGTTTCTCTCCCGCCACCACGAGCACCTTCCAAACGGCAGGCCTGGGCGGGTTATTACAAAATCTGCTAACAAACGTCTTCCCCTCGCCATGGCTGCTGGTAGTACTGGTACTTGGCTATCTTGTCATTCTTGGGCCGGTGCGTTTCCTTATCATACGCTGGCGCAAGAGACGTGATTGGAACTGGCGCATTTTGTTATGTAGCATTGTCGTCTTCTCCCTCCTCACGTACGGGCTTGCCATTCAACAGAAAGGCTCTTCTATTCTGAGCAATAGCGTCTCGATCGTTCAACTGAACAACGGCGGCTCCTCGTGTTCGCAATCCATCGGCGTGCTGGATAATTCCGCTCTCTACAATGTAGGCCCCGATTTATCGAGAGGCTACATTGTAGGCCCCGATTTATCGAGGGACGAGCACGAGCGAAGCGTGCAACGCTGTACGGAGGCCCACATTACCTCGTATGTGGGAGTCTTTGTTTTGAACCAGGGCGATTACCAGGTACATATTCCCGGCAATGGCCTGGTCCAACCAGTGGTAGACCAGAACGACCCCGGGCTTACCACGCAAAGTGGACCGCTGGCTACAATTGCCCCTGGACAAAATGGCACTGAGGTAAGCTTACCAGGAGTAAGCTTTTCGACGACTCGTTCGCTGCTCTCGGACCGCGATAGCCAGGTACAAGGCGGTATCAATTCGCAACTGACGCTACAGAATGGCATGCTCAACGGTACAGTGACTAACACACTCAGCTATGGTCTCAGCGATGTCTATGTGTTAATGACCAATAGCTTTGCTCGTATTGGACATCTCGCGGCAGGCCAGAGCAAACAAATCAGCCTGCGCATAAACAACGCTTCCAACAACCCTGGAATGACACTTGCCGATCAGCTCGCCGCGAGCAACGGCCTATCTACCCCGTATGTGACGGGTAATACTGGCACAACGCCGCAGACCGATTTGCAGCGGCACATGGCAATTTTGGCGGCACTGAGTGGTGAAGCGGGAAATTATGGCTTCTGTGGCGGAGGTCCATGCAGGGTAATATCCGCGCCAAGTGGAAACACCTACAACGTTTATGGGAGCCCTGGGCAGAGTATTGTAGACGGCAGTGATCCACTGTTAGTAGCAGGATCACCCGCCACGTTGCTTGGTTGGGCAGATATACCACGCGGGACAAATGGTGTGGTCGTCAATGGCACAACCCCCGCAGGTTTGCAAGAGACCCTGGTGCAGTCGCCTCTCAACATGACATTTTCCGGTATTTTACATCTGCCGGCAAACTTTATCAGTGGTCAGTTAATCGATGTACAGGGCACCAATGTACAATATCAGTATGGAGGCGCCTACATAATGACCACCGGCAGTATGACTTTTGAGTTCCCCGTTCATTTTGGAGCAAAACAGCAGGTGAGCAGTTTACGGTTCTCAGAACCCCTCAATCTTTCGCAAAAAGTGAGTCTGTCAACCTCACCGATCTCAGGCACGATAGCCGCAGCGAACCGGCTGCAGGTGCACCTGTACAACTGGCAGACATACTCGTGGGACGCCATCCCGCTCAATGGGTTCACTTTTGCAACATCAAACACCAGGGCGTACGTCAGTTCAGATGGGCGCATTCTTTTGCAATTATCAAACCAGGATAGCACAGTAGGTACCATTCTCTTTGGCAGGCCTTCGCTGGACCTGCAAGGCACAGTCTCTTAAGAAAAAGGGCAAAATGATCAAAATACAGCATGTTTCTAAAAGCTATCGCAGAGTTGACGCGCTTAAAGACCTCAGCCTGGAGATACCACAAGGCTCCATCTATGGCCTGATCGGGCCAAATGGAGCAGGAAAAACAACGCTGATTCGTATCCTGGCGGCACTACTCATCCCAAATGCAGGCCTGGTCTGGTTTGACGGGGAAGAGGTAAGCAAGACGCCGGCGCTCATCCAAAGAAAGGTTGGCTATATGCCGGATTTCTTCGGCGTCTATCCCGACCTGACCTCGGTTGAATATCTCGAATTTTATGCTGGCATCCATGGTATACCACGCAAGAAGCAGGCCAGTACCGTCAACGATTTGCTCGAACTGGTTGACCTTACCTCGAAGCGGGATGCGCTCGTGGAGACGCTCTCGCGTGGTATGAAGCAGCGACTCTGCCTGGCACGCGCACTGGTACACGATCCAGAGGTGCTGCTGCTCGATGAGCCAGCGTCGGGACTGGATCCGCGCGCCCGTGTGGAGCTACGCGAACTCCTGCGCACACTACAGGGTATGGGGAAAACGATCATTATCAGCTCGCATATCTTGCTTGAACTGGCGGAAATGTGCACAGATATCGCCATTATCCAGGGAGGGCAACTGGTGTTGGCAGGGGACGTTGAGCAGGTGACACGACGGTTGGATGGCGGGCTGCACATTGAAATTCGCGTACTGGAGTGCGTGCCCGAGACAACTGAGGCGCTCAAAGAAATCGAGGGCATCAGCAATGTCACAAGCGAGAATGGAGACGTTATACAGGCCGAGTTCATTGGAGATGAACGGGCCTTGCATAGGGTACTTGCCACATTGATCACCAAAGGCATACCTGTTGTTTCTTTCGCGCCACGCAGTAGCGGTGGTCGTCTTGAAGAAGTTTTCATGAGTATAACGGAAGGAGGTAGCCCATCATGACCTTCGCAGCCTTGCTCACCAAAGAATTACGCCTGCGCCTGCGCCGCGAACGTACCATCTGGGTGCTCATTACATACCTGCTGGTGATGACGCTGCTGGGGTTTCTCTTTATCAGCCGGACGAGTGCTTACAACAGCAACTCAGTGAGTACCCTGGGGCTTGGTCTTTACACCCTGCTCGTGTTCGTGCAGCTTTTTCTGATTATGTTTATCACGCCTGCCTTTACCGCTACATCGATCAACGGAGAAAAGGAGCGGCAGACCTTTGACCTGCTGTTGTGTTCGCGGCTCTCCGCTTTTGAACTGGTGGCAGGCAAACTGGTGGCAGGATTGGCAAACGCGCTCTTGCTGATCGCCGCGTCCATACCACTCTTCAGCCTGGTTTTCTTTTTCGGAGGAGTGGGACCGGCGCAAGTCTTTCAGGCGACGCTGGTTTTTGTGGTCACCGCCATTGTGGTGGGTACATTCGGCCTTTTCTGCTCAACGCTTTTGAAGCGCCCGCCGGTCTCCATCGCCATAGCATATATGTTTTGTGTTATCTGGGTGATCACGCCGTGGTTACTGAGTTTCCTGCTGCAACTTAGCGCGCCATTTAATGGGAGCGTGCAAGGGTCTTACATTTTCCTTGGCAATCCCATTCTCGCAATGATCAGTACATTTACATTTGGAGTGGGACCTCCAATTGGGACCGTCTCACTCTTTGGCACAAGCCTGGCGCCGTGGATCACCTACGCCATCATCAACCTCCCGCTGACCATCGTATTGCTTCTTCTTAGCACATGGCTTGTGAAACCCTATCCCATTAGCCGCCTCTCGCGATTGATGGAGAAACGCCCGCGCAAAGGTAAGGTAGCGGCGACGGTTTAAAGAAAGAGGGTGAGAAAAATGAGTAGCGCAGCACCGCAAGGCCAGGCCAGGATTCGTTTGGGCACAGCTCGCATCGATGGCGAGCCGTTGTTAGCGCAACTGCGTCCCTGGCGCAGGCGGCTGATACTACAGCAGGTCCTGACCTGGACGGGGCGAGGCGCCATCGTCGGGTTTTCCCTGGCGTTACTAGTGCTGTCGACCGCACGTCTCCTGCCATGGGCAGCTGCTCCGTACTGGGCATTCGGTATCGGGGTAACTTGTATAGTTGTTACATTTGGCGCTGCCTTATGGTTTCGCCCCTCGCTGGCCCGTACCACGCGGCTGGTAGACACCCTGCTGTCATTGCATGATCGTTTGAGCACAGCATGGGAGATGCGCAACGAAAACGCACCACTTTTCGGCTTACAGCGACGCGACGCGCTCAAGCAATTGGGGAAACACTCGCCACGAACAGCTATTTCACTGCGACCTCAGCGTTCCAACCTGATTATCGCCGGTATTGTCGTTGTTCTGCTGGCTTTACTGCTACTTCTGCCAAATCCCATGACGGCGCTATTGCAACAACAGGCGGCATTTCAGGCACGGATCGCGAAACAAATTGCCGCAATTGAACACGTACGGTCAGTGACCCTGCAACAGGCAAACATGCCGGCGACAGAACGTGCGCAAATCGATCAGATTTTGCGCGAACTACAGACAAAACTGCAAAATGCGCAGAATCAGGCGCAGGCACAGCAGGCAATCGCCGAAGCACAGGCACAACTCAACCAACTGCGCGATCCTCAGGCGGCCAATAAAGCACAGGCACAACTGGCCGCCAGTTCAGCGCTGCAGGACAGCCACAATACTAATTTGAGCGCAATAGGTCAGGCACTGGCCAAAAATGATAGCAAAGGCCTGGCCGACGCGCTAAAGAACCTGGCCGCGCAAGTGAGCAAGATGACGCCGGCACAACGGGCGCAGCTTGCGCAGCAGTTGGAACAGGCGGCGAACCAGGCACAACAGAACCCAAATCTCAGTGCGGCACTACACCAGCTTGCCCGCTCGGTTGCCGGCGGCAGCACAAGCGAGATCTCCGACGCGAGCAAAGCCATACAGGCAGCCGCGGCGCAGGACGCCGCAACGCAAGCCCAGAACAATACCATTAACCAGGTCTCACAAAGTCTGCAACAGGCGGCCAACGCTCTCACCTCAGCCACAGATGGGACCACCGCGCAGAATCAGAACCAGGCACAACAACAGGCGCAGGGACAACAACAGGCACAGGGACAACAACAGGGAAAGGGTCAAGGGCAGGCATTACAACCGGGGCAAGGCAGCAAAGGTGGATTGGGAAATGGCGGCAAAGGGAACAATCCCGGCAGTAAAACAGGGAAGAACGAAACGGTCACTGTGCCAGGGCAGATTGGCTCAGGCACCAGCACACAAAGCAATGATGGCAGCAACGGCGTCGTGCAGAACGGTAGTACCGTCCCATATTCTCAAGTCATCCAGCAGTATAGTCAGATGGCACACGACGCCATTGATAATAGCAGCATATCACCATCGCTCAAAGATCTTGTTCACAGCTATTTCAATACATTAGAAGGGCAATAGGAAGCAATGGCAAATACAAGTGAAAATACTGCTCCCCAGGTTGGCACTCAGATACCAGATGACCGTCTGCAGAAAGGAAATGATGCACGATCTGCTGTCAGCGATGCTCAATACGAAGGGCCGAGTGAGGCCGACATTACAGAGTTCATCGATATCGCGCAGCAGCTGGAAAAAGAACTGACTTCCATCGTGATCGGTCAGGAGCGGGTTGTGCGCGAGTTACTGTTAGCATTGCTCTCGGGTGGACATGTGCTGCTGGAGGGCGTGCCGGGGCTGGGCAAGACATTGCTGGTGCGAACGCTGTCAGAGGCGCTCTCGCTCAAATTCGCGCGCATTCAATTTACACCGGACTTGATGCCAGCCGATATTGTCGGTACAACGATCGTCAGCGAGCAGTCAGATAATAATTCGAAGGGGAGTAAACGTGTTTTCAGCTTCCAGGCTGGCCCTATCTTCGCCAATATAGTACTGGCCGACGAGATCAACCGCGCGACGCCCAAGACACAATCGGCTCTGCTGGAAGGGATGCAGGAGCGAACTGTGAGCGTTGGCGATACCACGCGCCCTTTGCCGAAACCCTTCTTCGTGCTGGCCACGCAGAATCCACTGGAAATGGAGGGGACGTATGCCCTGCCGGAGGCCCAGCTTGATCGCTTCCTCCTCAAAATTATGGTGCGTTTCCCCAATCCCAGTGACCTGCTGCAGATTATTGATTCGACGGTGGGCATACAGACAAACCAGGCAAAACAGGTCGCCTCGGGCGAGCAGCTACTGAAACTGATTGAGACAGCGAAGGCGGTCCCGGTGGCAACGCACCTGAAGGAGTACGCGGTGCGCCTGTTGCTGGCAACCCATCCTGAGCGGGAGGAGGCACCCGAGAAGGTGCGTAGTTTTGTGCGTTACGGCGCTAGCCCACGCGGCTTACAGGCGATGATTATGACGGCGAAGGTGCGGGCGCTGCTCGAGAGCCGCTTTAATGTATCCCAGGAGGATATCAGGGAAGTAGCGCTGCCGGCGCTGCGGCACCGCTTGATTTTGAATTTTGATGGCTTAGCGGAGGGGATTACGCCGGAAGAGGTGATTGAAGGGGTTATTGGGGAGATATAATCAAGGATAGAAAATAGGAAAACAACATGGTGAATGAACGTGCAACTTCACGTTTTCCATTGGATTCCGGGGTACTGCAAAGGTTGGATAGCCTGGCGCTTTTGACGCGGAGGCCGATGGCAACGGGAAGGCCAGGGAGGCGGCGCTCGCCGCTGGCTGGCTCATCGATGGAGTTCGCGGACTTCCGGCGTTACACACCGGGAGACGACTTTCGGCGCATCGATTGGCGGGCTTATGCACGGCTGGAGCGGCTCTTCCTGCGCGTTTTCGAGGCCGAGGAAAATCTGACGGTGACAGTGCTGGTGGATTGTTCCGACTCTATGTCTTACGGCCTTCCAACGAAGGCATCGCTGGCGATGGAACTGGCGGCCGCGCTGGCCTATGTGGCGCTGAAGTGCGAGGATAGTGTGATAGTGGGGGCGTTGACGGATAAACTGACGACATACCGGCGCGTGGGAAGCGGCAAGAACGCGGTGTGGAGCGTTGGCGAATTCTTGCAACGTTTGCCGCGTTCAGGTACCACCGATTTGAATCGCGCGCTGTATGATTTGGGAAGGATTGTGAACAGGCCGGGACTGACGATCGTCATCTCTGATTTCCTGGCTCCTGGCGGCTACCAAACGGGGATACAGGCGCTGCGACAATTACGGCAGGAAGTGGCGCTGCTACAAATCCTGGCACCGGATGAACTGGAACCGGACATACAGGGCGACTGGCAGCTACAAGATAGCGAAGGCGCAGGGAATGTCGATGTGAGCGTGTCACCGGCAGTCTTGCAGGCATATCGAGCGCGCCTGGCGACGTTTACGCAGGAGCTGGCTGCATTTGCCCATAGCTACGCTATAACATATACATTGATTTCGAGTGACACCACTGTGATTGACGTTGTACAGCGCATATTACGGCAGGTTGAACTTGTCAAATGAGAGATAGCGGCCGTCCTGGCGACTGCCAAAGAAAGAGATGTCATGAGTTTACTCGTCCCTGCGGCCCTGGCCTTTGGCATCATCATTCCCATCATACTCTTGCTCTATTTCATGCGACCGAAGCGGCAGAACAGGGTCGTCGGCAGCACGCTGCTGTGGCAACAGGCGCTGCAAGACCTGCAGGCCAGCCGACCGTGGCAGCGACTGCGTATCACGCCGCTGTTACTGCTCCAATTACTGGCGGCGCTGGTAATTGTGCTGATACTTGCGCGGCCAGCGATTTTCCTGCCCAGCCCTATTAGCGGCGACACGATCATCATTTTGCAGACCTCGGCGAGTATGCAGGCCACCGACGTGACGCCCAATAGATTTGAAGCGGCTAAAAGTCAGATAACCGATCTCGTTGATGGTCTTGGGCCCAATGATCACCTCTCTCTGATCAGCATGGCACACACGCCACAGGTATTGATTGCCTCGTCACAGGACAAAGGCCAGATTACAGCGGCACTGCAACGGGCGAAAGTGACAAATCAGGATGCCGATCTTGAACAGGCGCTTTCGCTAGCAATAGCGCTGGCGGCAGGTCGCACGAATATACAGGTGCTCGTGGTGGGAGATGGACATGTCGTGGCTCCTGACCAGACATTGGTTGTGCCTTTCCCCGTGAGTTACCTGCGCATTGGCACCGATGCTGCCAACGCGGCTCTATTGGCGCTGGCCTCGCGTTCTTTGCAGGGAAACCTGGTAGCGCTGGCGCAGGTCGCCAACTATAGCCACGAGCAACGATCGATACCCGTTGAGCTGTATGCCGACGGCAAGCTGGTCAATGTGCAAACCATTACCCTGGGAGCGGGAGCCAGCGGCGCTATCCAATGGGGACCCCTACCGTCCCTACTGCCCACCACACGCTACCTCCACGCGCAGATACTCACACAGGATGCCTTGAGCGTCGATCACGAGGCGTGGGCTATCGTCGGCGGGTCCATGCATGGGCGGGTGTTGCTGGTCACGAAGGGCAATAACTTCTTGCAGGCTGCGCTGCTGCTACAGTCGAATATAGACCTGTATAAGACAACGCCCGATAAGTACGTGGTCAACGCCGGCAATTTTGATTTAACCGTTTTTGATGGCTTTGTGCCCGCGACATTGCCTACTGGGGGGGTGTTCTTTATCAACCCGCCTCAAGGCTCGTACATCTTTGGCCAATCAAGGCCACAGATACGGGTGAGCCACATAGGCACGGGGAGCGCGGGGAGCGAAAGCAGCGGTTTACTCGACAACGTGGATTTGAGCAGTATCCACGTACTGCGCTTAAGCCACCTTCTCGTACCAGCCCTATGGGCACAGCCGGTGATCGTCACGCCCGAAACGCCTCTGTTAATTGCCGGAGAAAACAATAACAGGCGCATCGCAGCGTTGAGCTTTGATCTGCACGATAGCGATCTGCCGCTACAACCGAGCTTTCCCATTTTGATCTATAACCTGGTTAACTGGTTTCTGCCGCCTCCCGTGGCTGGAGATGGACAGGTATCACCAGATCTTCCTGTGACGGTACAGACATGGCCCGGAGCCGACCGGGTAACGATTAACGGGCCTGATCAGCAAACCGTGACGGTTGCGCCGCCGTTTCCCGCGGCGCCATATGCACAGGCGAACAGCATTGGAATCTACCAGGTGACCCAGCGCGTTTATGGCCAGGAGCGGCAAGGTGCCTTCGCTGTCAACCTCTTTGACCCGCAACAATCGCGCCTGGCACCGGCCAACCAGCTGCCAGTGGTGCACAGCATCAATTTTGCGCCTGGGAATAACGGGGTACCACGAGTGTTACGCGAAATTTGGCCCTGGATCGCTGCCCTCCTCCTGCTGATTCTCTGCCTGGAATGGTGGCTGTTTAGTCGCGGCTACCGCTTGCAGAGCACAGCGGCAACAACAGCAGGTAAGGGTAAGGGGGGATATACACGCGTTGGCCAGGCACGCTCAAGGAATACTCCCAGGTTTATTAGCGAAGCCCGGGATCAATTGGAGAAGCGCTATCGAGTTGCTAGGAAGCGTCTCACAACAGTAACGAGGCGAAGAAAAAAGGGAATGTATCGTTGATTAAGGATCGCAATGCTGACATTTGAACAGCCTTTGCTGCTCTTACTCTTAGTGCCGGTCTGTATCCTGGTGTACATGGCGTGGCTCAATATGTCGCTGCCGTTCCCCAGAGGACAGCGGCGCCTCATTCTGGTCTGTCGCCTGGCGTTGTTCACACTGATTATTTGCGCACTGGCGGGAGCGTCATGGTCGCAACCGGTTTCACGGCAATCGGTGGTCTTCGTGGGAGACATTTCGGCAAGCACATTACCGCAGCGAGCCTTTATCGAAAGCTGGATCAACGCTGCACTGAAGCACAAGGGGCCTGACGACCAGGTAGGAATCGTCGCGGTAGGCCGCAACGCGCTCGTCGAACAGTCAGTTCAGAAGCAGATCGACTTCAATCAATTTCAATCCACGCCCGATACGAATTTCACCGACCTGGCAGCTGGTCTTCGATTGGCTGCGGCTATCCTACCAGGCGACAGCCAGCGGCGCATTGTGCTCTTGAGCGATGGACAACAAAACCTGGGAGACGCGCTGCAGGAGGCTCAACTCTTGCAACAGGAGGGTATCCGACTGGATATTGTGTCCCTGCCTGACTATCATGGTGCTGAGGCACGTATTGATGGACTCGATGCGCCAACAGAGCTGCGTACGAATGAACGCTTTCTGCTGCACACCCGACTATTTAGTAATGTCGCACAGCCAGCCATGCTGCGGCTATATCTCGATCAATCGCTGTTGCTCCAGGTGCCAACACAATTAGTGGTAGGCACGCAAGAAATTACTTTCAGGCTGCTGGCCCCAACGCCGGGTTTTCACACGTTCAGGGTCACACTGGAGGTAGCGCACGATACTTTCCCCGGTAATAATGAGGCAGCTGCATTTGTCAACGTACAGGGGCCGCCGCATGTCCTTGTCATCGAAGGGACACCAGGTGAAGGACACAACATCATCGCGGCACTGCAAGCAACGAGAATACAGGTCGCGGTCGGGACTCCTAACGACATCCCGACGACGCTCGATGGATTGGCCGGGTTCAGCGCCGTTGTGTTGGCGGATGTGCCAGCAATTTCTCTCGGTACAGCGCGCATGAAGATTCTACAGGCCTACGTGCGCGATCTTGGGCGAGGGCTGGTGGTAAGTGGTGGGGAGAGCAGTTATGGCGTGGGAGGATACGCCAACACGCCACTGGAACAGACCTTGCCGGTTAGGATGGATATCCCGCAGCACAAGGACACGCCAGGCATCGCGGTGGTGCTGATTGTCGAGAGCCTGGAGGACAATAGCAGTATCAATATTTCTAAAGAGGCCGCCAAGGGGGTGGTCGGACTCTTAACGCCTCGTGACCAGGTGGGTATCTCAGCAGCATGCGGCGGGCTTGTATCGGCCATGCAGCATGTCACCAACCGGGCGGCAATTGACCACGTGATTGATACAATGGAGCCTTGCGATCCCGAAAGTTACCTGCCCGATCTGATCAACGCTGAGACGGCGTTGCGCAGCACGAATGCAAAAATTCAGCACGTGATACTGCTAGGTGACGGCGATACTTTTGAAAATTTCCAGTTGAATGCGCAGTTGCAGAAAATGGTGAGCGAGCATATCACTATTTCAACGGTTGCTACCAATGCCTCCTCCTTCCAGGAACTAGGTTTGATGCAACAGATTGCGTCGCTCGGAAGAGGCCGCTTCTACCGGGCGGATAATCCCAGCGCTGTTCCGCAAATCCTGCTCAAAGAGACCCAGCAGACGACACGGCGAGCGATCATCAATGAGCCATTCGTGCCTGCGCTTGTCAGCAATCATCCTATAGTAACGGGTTTGAGCGCTTTTCCGGCGTTGACGGGTTATGTAGCGACGACTCCGAAAGCAACAGCGCAATTAGTGCTCATCAGTCACAAAGATGATCCGGTGTTAGCCACCTGGCAGTACGGCCTGGGACGCGTGGCAGCCTGGACGAGCGACGCATTGGGACTGTGGACGGCAAACTGGTTGCGCTGGAGCGATGCGCCACGCTGGTGGGCCAACCTTGTAACCTGGACATTGCCCTCTCCTGATAGTGCACTCAATGTGAATGCCACAGTAATCGGAGACAGCGGCCACATAACGGTCGATATTCCTCCTGGCACAACTACAGGATCAACTGTGAACCAGCAAGTGCAGGTGAAGATCATCACGCCCAATCTCGCGCAAGAAACGATCAGCTTACAGCTAACAGCCCCGCTGCGCTGGGAGGGAATCTTCCCGACCATACAGGTAGGCGCGTACTTGCTGCAAGTGAACTGGCATGGTACGGCGGGCCAGTTGATAACAACGACAGGGCTGGTGGTGCCTTACTCCCCCGAATTTCGTACGTCGGGAACAGATAAACGCTTCCTGACGTTACTGGTACACGCCAGAGGTGGAGCGCTGCTTGGTCCCAACGACAGCAGAGAGGCATTCTCTGCCAACCTGGCACCAGTATCCGCGGCTGTGCCCCTGACATTCTTGTTGCTCACTTTAGCGGCGCTGCTGTTGCCGATCGACATTGCAGCCCGTCGCCTGGCCAGTTTAGAGTTCCTGGTGATTGGCTTCCAGTGGCTACGTACGCGGTTGCGACCACGACTGGCGGCACAAGGGATACAGGGTGGCGAAAGTGCGATTGATGCGACAGCATTGGCAAATGTACGGACGAAACGCGAGCAGCAACGCAAGCGGGCCACAAGTACGAGAGCCCAGGTGATGAATACAGGCGAGAAGAAGGGAACAAGTGCGACAACTGCGACAACTGCGACAACTGCGACAAAGACCCGTGAGGGTCAGGCCACAAGTTCAACAAAAGCGGAAAAGAACGCAGTGAAAGAGGCAGATGCTACAGTAGCGAGCAAGTTGCTGGACGCCAAACGAGAGCGGGAGAGAATGAGAGGGCAGAATAAAGAATAGAGTTGATGATTGACCTGTTCGAAGAGGGAGCGCCCGATACAGTGGGGCCAATGTTTTTAATCCCTTCTGTAGATGCATTCTACGCCGCGAATCAGGGCACAATGGAATTTGTGCGCAAGCCAGCCGATATCCCTCCTGGGCGTTGGGCCACTGTAAAGGACCCTTCCGGGAATTGTCTCTACTTCTATGACTCGAGCAAGTCTCAATAAGGCAATCAGGCTATCGACTGATCTATCCTCGCATTTGATTGTCCGGGCTACACCATTTTGAAAGGATCAATTTCAATGTCAACAGAGGAAAACAAGGCTATTGTGCGCCGCTATCGCGAGGCTCACACCTCCAACAACCTGGCTCTATTGGACGATATTGTTGCTCCAGACATCATCAGTCACTCTGGTATACCCGGGTTACCTCCCGGCCGCGAGGGTGGCAAAATGGTGCATCAAATGTTTCTCTCCGCATTCTCTGACGGCGTGTCGACGACTGATGACCTGATCGCAGAAGGCGACGAGGTTGTAGAGCGTTTCACTTTCCGTGGCACAAATAACGGCTCTTTTATGGGCGCTCCGCCAACTGGCAAAAAGGTTACTTCGACTGGAATTTCCATCTTTCGCATCGCGGGAGGCAAGATAGTGGAACACTGGGGTGAGAATGATGCGCTAGGCACTATGCAACAGCTTGGTCTTATTCCCATGCCCGGACAAGGCTGATTAGATGTAGCGATGGCAGAGAGCATACAGGACAAAGCTCGAGCTTTGTCCTGTATGCTCTCTTTCTCTGAAAGGCACGAAGTTTGAGTACGCTGTGCACTACTCGGGGTAGCGTTACGTAAGCTGTCACCACGAGTGCCGGTGACCACAAAGGTCCCCACCACACCGTCCCAAGACCGCTCCCACCCTACGAAAACGATTTGTGTGCTACCAACGCCCCCATACCGCGTGGCGTTCCAAGCTCAATAACATCCTCTAGAACCAGACTCGCCTGCTCAACCCAGGCTCGCAGATCGGATAAGGGGTGTACCTTCCCCTGTCGCGTGCGCAGGGCCAGGTGCAAACCATAGATGGCTCGCGCCCGTTCTCCCGCAGGTGCGCCATCTCCCAGCATATCGACAATCACCAGGTCTCCACCTGGTAAGAGCGCAGTTGTCAGGCGACGAATGAGGGCTACTGCTTGTTCAGGAGGCTCCAGGTGTAACACATTGGCAAGTATGATGCGGTCGAATCGGTCTTCTGGTATCTCGATGACATGGAAATTTCCCGGCAGCAGACCAATACGATCTGAAAGACCCATGTGCTCTGCCTGGATGCGGAACGCTTGCAACACATTGGGGAAGTCCAGGGCGGTCACACGCGTTTCTGGGTGACGCTGGGCCATCGCCAGGCTCCAGATACCAGAACCTGCTCCTACATCAAGGATATAAGCTGGGCGACCTGGTAATGCAACCGCAAGCTGTCGCGCCCCTTGCGCATAGACGAGCGCCAGCTTTGAGACCACACCGCTATAGACCGCCTCACGTGCATCGGGAGGGCCATCCATGTGCGCAAACCGCTCCCCACGCAACAGAAAGGCGGGCACCTGGCTCCACATGGCACCCAATCCATCAACTCCTCCTGGGCTGATGGCATCAAGATCTTTGAGGGCAGCAGAGGCAACATACCTGCCCTGCTGGCAGTCAGCAATCCCCAGGCTTGTAAGCACTTCAAGTACCTGTTCAGTAGCTATCGGGTCAAGGCCGAGTTCCTCTGCATACATGGTGGGGGTAGCATAGCCATTCAGCAACGCCTGCAGCAGGTTTCCTTGATAGGCAGCCACCAGTGTCGCCGCCATGCCAACAAGTTCAAACAGTTCCATCATGGTCTGCCTCCACTCGTCACGGGACGGCACTGCAAGAGGTAGAGCGTGCCGCTCGACAATGCCCATTCGATATCCTGATTAGCACCCAAGAGGCTCTCACATGCTGCCCCCAATTCGGCGAGACGGACAAGCGCTTTTTCACCCAGGCATGCTTCCTGCACCCGCGCTGGATCGTTGATCGCCAATTCGGTCGTGCCCCCATGTTCGTTGGCCACAATCGCTATGTCCTTGCGACCCAATTGGCGCTCTAGCAGTTCGCCCGTGCGAGCAATGATATAGCGATCGGGCGTGATCAGGCCGCCTACGACGGCTTCACCCAATCCCCAGGACGCCTCGACAATCCAGCGCTCGCCTGAACCGGAGACGGGATCAATCGTGAAGAGAACTCCGGCCACCTCGGCTGGCACAAGTGCCTGCACGATGACAGCTACACGTGGCTCGCCTGCAATGCTCATACGGGCCCGGTACCGTCGTGCGGCTTCAGTCTGCCCTGATGCCCATACCTTCGCAATGGCCGCTAGTACCCCATCCAGCCCGCGCACATTCAGGAAACTGACATGTTGCCCAGCAAAGCTTGCCGATGCCCTATCCTCACCAATGGCCGACGAGCGCACTGCCACGGCTCCATCTTTGAATTGTGCCAGGGAATGCTCCAACGCAGCCCGCTCATTGGGAAGCAAGCTGTTCTTTGCTGTACGGGCCACACAATCGGGATGGAGTGCAAACCCAGGAGGCACAGGTAACCCGGCACACAAGGTCTCAGAGAGACGGGCAGCCTTGCCTCCGTATACCTGGGCATCAATACTGGAGCCGAGAGTGATAAGCAGGTCGTCTCTCATGCCAGTATCTCCACCACGCCCCGGTCGCCGTCCACCACAATACGTGCCCCGTCAGGAATGCGCGTTGTCGCATCCCCGGTGCCGACGACTGCTGGGATGCCGAACTCACGAGCAACGATAGCGGTATGACAGAGCGCGCCTCCCCGGTCGGTGACCACCGCGCCAAGCAGTGGCAGGAGCACATTGTACCCGGACGAGGTGATACGCGTGACCAGCACGTCTCCGCTTTCGATCTTCTCAAAATCGGCGGCACTGCGCACAATGCGCGCGCGCCCTGCGTACCTTCCGCCACTGACGCCATGACCGCCCAGCGTCTCTTTCGTTGCCTGAGGTCGTCTTGCAGGATCGGCACCAAAATGTGTCATGTAAAACATCAGCCCTAACATTGCCCGCGCACATGCTGGCGGGAGCAGCTCGGCTGGCGGTGATGCCTCTGGTTCACCAAGCTCAGCGGGCAATTCCTCAAGGTTGAGCAGTTGGCGCTCTTCAGCACGCCTGGCGAGTTCATCGCCTGAAGGGGCTGTTCCCGGACCACCTAAGAGGGCGGCTACCTCGGCAGAGGTCGCATCCAAAAGATGCTCGGGGCGCTTGACTACCCCACGAGAGACCAGTCGCTCACCTGCGGCAAGCAGGGCACGCCGCATCAGTCCACTAGGCCAAAGCGCCGTAATACCCACGTTCTCATCTTCAAGCCCGTAGGCAGCGCATGCCTCCTCCAGGAGACTATCGTACTCAGCACGCGCGGCAGCAGGGACCCAATTCCGCAACCGGAGAGCAGCTTCTTCTGTAGCAGCATTGTCTTGTAGGGGAGTACGTTTGTCTATCTGCGCTGCAATGCTGCTCAGCAGGACATGCGGCAGCTCGCGCAAGGTCAGGTCACAAAGGTCGAACCCGGTGACCAGACGAAATCCATATTCATTGAAGTAGGTATCCAGGGCCCTGGCGACTCCGGGATCGGAGGCACGCAGGCGCTCAACCCGGTTGTGGGCATCGAGGCTTCCATCACGGAGAATCTCACTCGAGGCTTCCACGCTGCGCACCGCATCCACCAGTTGATCCAGCAACGCGAGCGGGGCTACTCCTCCCTGTGCCTTGCCTTTCAACACTGTCATGGCCTCCGTGGGGGTGACGCCCGTCCATTCATAGGTGTGCCGCAGCCAGTCGCCAACGGGAATCCAGTCGGCGGGAAGCAAGAGAAAGTGAATCCTCCAACTTTCGAAGCAGGCCTGTCTTGTCGCTTCCACCTGCAGGCGGAGTGCGGTGTCATCGAGGATAGCCAGGTTGATCTGCTGGAGTTCCAGGTTCCTCTGTCGGAGCTTTGGTGCCAGTTCGTTGCGCCAGCGAGCACGATCCTCACGCCACGGCCTGGTGGCAAACACCTCAACTGCGCGCTTCTTGCGGTAGCGCATTTCTGGGTGAAGCAAGAACAAGAGCTTGAAGATGAATTTGGGTGGGGGACTGCTTGCCTTCTCCGGCACGCCAACTGACCGAGGGCGCGTGTACAGGCGACCGCCGACGGGTCGCATATCAAAATGATCGAGCAACAATCCGTAGTTCCGAAATCCCTCACGCATGCCTATTGAGTTGAAAAATTCGGTGAGAAATTCTGTGTTGTATCTGGTCACTGCGTCAGGAAAATGCGTAACGTCTCGCTGCCAAAGGCCCGGACCTGGCGCTTGCCATGGAGTATGTGTCGTCATTGTTTTGTCTGCTAGTGTCATCGTTTTCTCCTTCTTATGCCATTGGCGGGATCACACCGAGCTGTTGCATCAGACCCAGGTTATCCGAATAGTCCCGATGTTCCGCAATCTTCCTATCAGCAATGCGGTCCCCGTACATGCCTGTCATCGTCACCTGCCTGTAGCAAGAAGGGTGCTATGGGTTCTTGAGCTGCATCAGGCCCACGCAGTTCTTGTCCGGGTCGATGAACCAGGCCATCCAGGCGAACCCGATATCGGCAATGCCGTCCTGGGTCTTGAGTCCTGGCAGGTTGTAGTCTTCGATCTGCACGCCGCGCCGGCGCAATTCGCTGACCTCGGCGCGCACGTCGGCGACACGGAAGGTCGCTTGTGTCTGCTCGTCCTTGGTCCCCACGCTGCTCTTCGTGACCACTAACTGGCTGTCACCGCCACATTGAAACGTCACCCCGCCTGGGCTCTCACTGAGCACTGGCAAGCCAAGTTTATCGGCGTAGAAGGCTTTGGCAGCCGCCAGGTCCCTCGCTAGCAGCACCACGTCGATTGGATAGTTGCTGAGCATCGCGTCCTCTCTTTCTCACACGGTTGGAGGTCATCGACTCTCCTCATATACTCTGACGAACTCACCCGTTGTGCCCCTTGGAGTTGCCAGGGAGAAGGCGAAGACGCCTCTCCTTGGCGAGCTGAGCAAACAGGGCCATCACAGACCGGAGTCACTGCTTGCCTCCTCATCATAACACACCACTCCCCATCACCCAACGGGTTCGGGAACCCGGTTCTTCGACACTTCACCAGTGTGTCCTCCTGCTCTGGGCCTAGACGAACTGAGCCAAAGAGAGGAGATTGCCTTCGCTATCTTGAAACCAGGCTCCTTTGCCTGGCCCTAGCGTCGCGATACTGTTGACGGTCTTGAGTGAGGGCACATCGTACTCTTCAAAGACGACCCCGCGGGCTTTGAGAGCGGCGACTTCGAACTCGACATCCTCCACCAGCCACATCGCCTGGGTGTGGGTCCCGCTGGCCTCACCTTGAGAAGTGAAGACAGAGAATCGGCTGTCTTTGCCACAGCGGTAGAAAAGACCTCCTTCTAATTCGCTCTCCGGGGTCAGCCCCAACTTTTCGGCGTAGAAACGCTTGGCTCGTTCCAGATCCGCTGCTGGCAGGGATGCATAGATGGGATAATTAGCGAACATGTGCGAGAACTCCTTTCGTTTCCTGAATGTACGGTTCAGGATCTTTGACAATCAACTGGTGCTGCACAACAAGAGCGATAGCACGCCACCGAGTTCCTGAGAGGTCACGAATGAGCCTGTCCCATCGGAGGCTCGGACTTAGGCACGAACTTGAGAGCCTGAGAAGGGTGTGGACAGACCAGCCCCTTTAGCTTGCAGACTACAGGGGATGCTCTGGCCCACTGAGCATGTTGTGGACAGGCCAGAACTGCGGTATTCTCATTTCCATCCCTGCTGCTTGCGCCGCCGGCCCCAGTTGCTCTTGAAAGAACGTGTTGACTGCTTCCTGCGACTCCCACACATCGACGATTCGCCAACCACCCTCTATCGGACCTGCTACGTGAAAGATTCGCCCCTCGGCTGTTTGGCCGCGGAGAGCCTCGACGACCTGATCATATTGCTCTTGAGTCGCGCCAGGTAGCTCCTGTAAAAAGGCCACTGCCATGCTTCTTTTGGTATTTGCAATGCCTATTCGCGAGTGACAGGGAACGATCTATTCCGAGGGATGCCTAGGCATGCCCAGGTGTCGATAAGCGTTAGATCAGTTTGTGATCAATGGCGTAGCGTGTCGCCGAACTGCGCGAGGTGATTCCCAGCTTACTGTAGATCGAGCGCACATGGGCATGCACGGTGCGAGGGCTAATGATGAGCTTCTCCGCCACCTGGGCATTCGACAGTCCTGATGCTACCAGGCGTAGTATCTCAACCTCTCGTGGGGTCAGTTCATCAGGATAGGTCGGTGGGAGTGCCAGTGTGTCGGTGGGCTCTTTGATTGTGGGCACTGTGGGTGTTGTTGCACGTCCTTGCTCGGCGAGCACTTGCTCCAGTGTCATCTCCCGCCCTTCTGCCCACGCTGCGGCAAACCGCTCCTCGCCAAGTTGAGCGCGTGTGGTAGCCACCGTGCGCTCGTAGTTGGCAAGGTTATAAGGTGGAGGAGACACCCCTAGTGCTTCGCGCAGGAGTGCTGCAGCACTCAACAAATGCGCTGCCCACGCCAGTTGACCTTGTGCCACGGCCACTTCAGCCAACCCATCCAGGCATGAGGCGATGAACCACTTTATGCCCAACTCCTGAAGTATCGCCAGAGCTTCTTCATAGAAAGTACGTGCCTTTGCGTAGTCATCCTGGACAAAGGCTGCATGTCCTAAAAACCAGAGCAGCCTGGCGCTACTCCGTCGATCCCCCAATTCCCGCATTATTGCCAGGCTCTCCTCCATAGAAGTAAGCTCAGCTATGTAGTTACCCTGGTAGAAAGCCATGTATCCTCCCAGTGAGCCAAGTATTTCGGCAATGCGTCGTCGATCTCCTAGCTCTCTAAATATCGCTAAGCTCTCCTCGCAGAGAGGGTTCCCTGCCGTGTAGTCTCCCTGGTAAAAGGCAACCCTGGCGAAATCCCAGAGCGTTTCGGCGATCCCCCAGAGGTCGCTCAGTTCTCTGAGGATGGCTAAGCTCTCCTCGTACAGCGCTCGCGCCACCGCGTAGTCATTCCTCGCACGAGTTGCCTGTCCCACTATCAGCCCCAGCCCATTGAGTGAGGCCACCATGCCCCGTTTATCTCCCAGTTCTCGGAACAGTGCCAGGCTTTCTTCACAGAGCACCTTTGCTTGACGATAGTCACCCTGGTAGTGGGCCAGTACTCCAGCTCCGCCCAGCGCCTTCGCCCGTAGAGCTGATGGCACCTGGGGCACCGCTACGGCCAGCGCCTTCTCCAGCCATTGACGGCCTTCACTCAGATGCCCGTGTAATAACCAGAATCGCCACAGCGCTCCGCCTAACCGCAGAGCCTCCTCACCTCCCACACTCTCTGGGCGACCACCAGGGTCGCCCCTTCGTTGCTCCAAAGACCAACGGAGTGCTGCCCGAAAGTTATCGTGCTCTCTCTCCAAGCGATGCGCCCACTGCTCGCGCTCTGCACTGGATAGCTTTGGCTCTGCCTCTTCTGCCAGCTCCAGATAGTAGCTGGTATGCGCGCATCGCGTCTGCTCTCTCTCTCCACGTGCTGCCAGGCACTCCAATCCATACTCGCGAATGGTTTCCAGCATCACGAAGTGCGGCTCTTCTCCCGCTTGTTCGGTCTGTTGCAACAGGCTATTGTCGAGGAGTGCGGCTACTCCATCCAATACATTCAATCCCACATGGTCAACCTCGTTGCATACCGCTTCCACCGCCTTGAGGGTGCAGCCGCCGACGAAGACGGAGAGTCGTCGGAAGAGGTGCTGCTCATCGGCAGACAAGAGATCATAGCTCCACTTGATGGTGCTCCGAAGCGTCTGCTGCCTTGCCGGAAGACCTCGCGCTCCACTGGTCAACACGGCCAATCGGTGCTCTAAGCGCGCTAACAAGGCTTCCGGTGGGAGCAGTTTGATGCGAGCGGCAGCCAGCTCGATGGCCAATGGCAGCCCATCCAGTCGAGCGCAGATACCAGCAATGACGGCGGCATTGGCATCGGTGAGCGAGAAGTCGGGCAGGCGAGGCATCGCGCGCTGGACAAAGAGCGCGACTGCCGGAGATTGCGCGACTGCTCTAGCATCTGGCAGTTCCTTCGGACTGGGAAGTGCCAGAGGTGAGACCGGGCATTCGTATTCACCACTTACTCGTAACACCGCACGGCTGGTCACAAGCACTTTGACCTGCGCGCAGGCGGTCAGGAGTTCCACCAATGCTGGAGCCGCCTCCACGACTTGCTCGAAGTTGTCGAGCAGCAGCAATACTTGCTTCTCTTGCAGATAGGTGTTCAGGCGCTGTAGGGGCTGCGGCGCTGTCCCTGCCCCTGCATCTCCAACTTCGGGGAGGCCGAGCGCCTGGACGAGAGTGGGAATGACAAGTTCCGGGTCACTGATAGGAGCGAGGGAGACGAAGCAGACGCCGTTGGCAAAGTCATGCATGAGGTCGCTGGCTATTTGGATGCCCAGACGAGTTTTGCCCACGCCACCTGGGCCGGTGAGGGTCAGTAAGCGTACCTCTGAGCGTTGCAGAAGGGAACAGACTATCTGCGCCTCCTGCTCGCGCCCAAGCAGTGGGGTGAGGTAGGTGGGGAGAGCAGAAGCGCGTGGTGCCGGGGAGTCTCCCCTGTGCGCTGTGCGTCCGAGATCAACGGTCTGATCTCGCGCGAAAGGCGTTTCCTGGGGGATGGAATCGTGTGCAGGATCAGCCGAGGGAGCGTGATACGACCGCTCCCCTCCAGCTTGATCGACACTGTGTGCGTCCTGCCCGCTGCCCTGACGAGCCAGCACGGCTGCGGCCGTCTGTAATCGCGCGAGTGTCACATCGCGCGACTTGCCCAGGTAGGCACGGCGCAGTTTCCCCTCCCGTTTTCGGTACGCCTTCCAGTAGGTGCTGCCGTGCCGCGTGGACTCCTTGCGAGCGGTGAACGTGCCCATGTCGCCGACAAAGGCAAATGTCGAGGCATCTTCCAACCAGGCATACCAGGCAGGGGAACCGACGGTGAGAGACTGTTTCCGATCATCGCCCTGCCAGATCAGGACCTCACCTTGTACCACTGGAGTCGTTCGTGCCATCGCTGCCGTTCCTTTCCAGGACAACCCCCTGTTCAAAAGTTCCCTCACGGGTAGAAGAGGACGCGAGGGAACTGCTGAGAAAGTTCCCCTCAGCGAAAAACTCCTGTCCGAACAACGGTTGATGAACTGATCTTGATGACACCTCCAAAGAGCAACTCTGCAATGGGTACAAGCAAAGCATACCCTCTTTTGAGGAGAAAGACAATCCTCTGAAGCATATATTGGTTCTTCCGCATCCTCGATGATGAGAGAGAAGATGAAGCTGCGGAAGAGCTAGAATAAGGGTAAAATCGCAATTTCCTCTGTGCGCTCTCCATGCTTCATCAGGCTATTCCGACTTTTGGTTTCCACTCTACTCTCGCCCCGTATGCCGATGAGGAGTTTTTGGTGTCCAAGCCGCAGGAGGGGAAGCATTTTCAGTCGTGCATTGACTTGCTCTTGCAATTGTTGAATGGATATGCTATAATCTGGTTATGCAATCAGAAAATAAATCAAACAACCAGAGAGGCGTTCCGAAGCGGACATTTATTGAGCAAGCAAGGCGCGCCCAAATTATCGATGCGACTATCGATGTGCTTGCCGAACAGGGGTACATGAACACCTCTTTTGTTCGCATCGCGAAACGTGCTGGCATCAGTGCCAGTCTTATCTCGTATCATTTCCAAAATAAGGAAGAGTTAACGACCGAAGTCTTCAAAACGATACTCGTCAGGCGCGTCGCGCAGATGCAAGGGAAAATAGTCGAGTTAAACACGGCCACTGACAAATTACGTATCTCCCTGGAAACTGACCTGGTCTATATGGGCACCCACCCAAAACTTTCTAGGGCGCTCATCGAAATCTTGTTTAGCATGCGTGACAGCCAAGGTCAGCTCATGCGTATGGTTGATGCCGATACCCCGGGTGTGAAAGCCCTCGTAGATATTCTCAAGTCCGGGCAAAAAAATGGTGAGTTTGGCACTTTTGACGCCTACACTATGGCCCTCATTATTGATGGAGCAAGGGAACACTTCTTAGCTCAGCTCCCGACTCGTCCCAGTTTGGACTTGGAACTCTTTACTAAAACGCTAGTCGAATTTGCATTACAAGCAGTTAAGAAGGAGAAAAGATGATCACTATCATCCTGGCCAGCGTGGCTGGCATCATTGCGATAAAGGAAGGCTTAAATGTCATAGAACATTTTTTACCAAGCCGTGTGGAACTGCCGAAACTTCGCGGATATGGTCCTGATCAAAACGCTGTTCTATACTGGGGTTCGCGTGAGCGAGCTGGTGGCGATTCGCCTCGATGAGGTCGATGTAGAGCGCTGCCAGATTCGCATTACGCAGGGGAGGGACACAAGGATCGCCAGGTTCCCTTTCCTCTTTCGTTCCGTGAGTCAACCAGAACGACC
>WNGE01000570.1_pt1 | contig 48045 bp, 49 predicted proteins | sample 5400651 | NCBI WGS metagenome assembly WNGE01 (sample SAMN13153370, study PRJNA577476) | soil metagenome | isolation source: 60 cm soil or saprolite under grassland replicate 2 | place: USA:California | collected 2016-06-15 | reverse complement strand
GTCCGGGCTTAACGGATAAAAGCTACCCCGGGGATAACAGGCTGATCTCCCCCGAGCGTCCACAGCGACGGGGAGGTTTGGCACCTCAATCAAATGGGGTGTACCTGGTGGAAACACCAGGTAGTAGTGCCAGCTTATAACGGTGAACTCCAGAACGGACAACACCGTGGGAAGTCGTCCCGCACCGCGGGATTGACCCCGTAACGACTGATCGGCTCTTCCAACAGAGCCGTGAGATAACGTCGCCCTACCAACAACAGGTAAATCTATGCGCGTTATCACACGCTGGCCCCTCGCCTCGATGACCAACCGAGGCAGGGTGAAGATATAGTCTACTCCCGTAGGAATACGGGACCAGAGTGCGATGTCGGCTCGTCGCATCCTGGGGCCGGAGCAGGTCCCAAGGGTTGGGCTGTTCGCCCATTAAAGCGGCACGCGAGCTGGGTTCAGAACGTCGTGAGACAGTTCGGTCTCTATCCGCCGTGGGCGTAGGGAGTTTGACAGGAGCCGTCCCTAGTACGAGAGGACCGGGATGGACGGACCTCCGGTGTAGCGGTTGTGCCGCCAGGCGCAGCGCCGCGTAGCCGACGTCCGGTAGGGATAAGCGCTGAAAGCATCTAAGTGCGAAGCTCGCCTGAAGATGAGACTCCCCACCGGGTTAACCGGGTAAGGCCCCTGGTAGACCACCAGGTTGATAGGACGCACGTGGAAGCGCAGCAATGCGTGGAGCTGAGCGTTACTAATGGCCGAGGGCTCGCGTCCCGATCTTTCGCTTCATCAAACCGGCAGGATCAGTGTTCTGTCCGATGCCTTGCTCAACGAACAAACACCTCGTGTGGCGACCCAATGGTCCTGGTGGCGAGAGCGGAGTGGGCCCACCCGTTCCCATGCCGAACACGGCAGTGAAACGCTCCAGCGCCCACGATACTCGGGTCATCAAGCCCTGGGAAAATAGGCCGGTGCCAGGGCCATTGGGTCGCCACACGAGTCCGGGAAAGTCTGGCATTCCCCATTCCCGTGGGCTATACTCCCAAACACCCAACGCGGGGTGGAGCAGTGGTAGCTCGTCGGGCTCATAACCCGAAGGTCAGTGGTTCGAATCCACTCCCCGCTACTAACCCAAGGGCCGCTCACAACAGAGCGGCCCTTCGCATTTAAGAGCCGTCAGCTCTGGATGAGACCCGTGACGTTGCCGTCCGCGTCCTTGACCATCGCGATCAGCTTGCCCTGCCCAACCCCCGTGACATCCTGGTGCAGAACGGCGCCGGCTTCCAGCAGCGACTTCAGGCTGCCCTTGATGTCCTCCACCGGCCAGTAGCCGATCGGACCCGTCAGGCCCTTCTTGTGGCCCTGCGGATCCAGCCCGATTTCCTGCTCGCCGATGCGGAACCCAACGTAATACGGCTGATCCACATACGGCTCGACCCCCAGCAGCGTCTGGTACAGCGCCCTGGCGCGAGCCAAGTCCTCGACGGGATACACGATCAGTCCGATGCTTTTGGCCATGAGAGCTCTTCCTCGCGGTCACATCCGCATCCTTGGACGCGTCAAAGGTATGACGGAACGGCTCGAGGGAATGTGACCGATGGCTGAACACGACTGGCTGGCGGAGCGATTCGAAGCGAACCGAAGCCACCTGCGCGTGGTGGCCAACCGCATGCTCGGCTCGGAGAGGCCGAAGACGCCGTCCAGGAGTCCTGGCTGCGGCTGAGCCGATCGGGCGCGTGCGGGGTCGAGAACCTCGGCGGCTGGCTCACAACGGTGGTCGCACGGGTGTGCCTGGACATGCTGCGTTCGCGTAAGGCGCGACGCGAGGCTCAGTTCGCCGACGAGGTCCCCGAGCCAGCCGTGGCCCACGATAACGGGGTCGACCCCGAGCACCAGGCCGTGCTGGCAGACGCGGTCGGGCCAGCTCTGCTCGTGGTCCTCGAGACGCTGGCGCCCGCGGAGCGGACCGCCTTCGTGCTGCACGACCTGTTCGGGGTGCCCTTCGAAGAGATCGCCACGATTGTCGATCGCTCACCCATGGCGGCGCGGCAGCTGGCGAGCCGCGCCCGACGCCGCGTGCAAGGCGCAAGCACGGCTCACGCTGCCGATCGCACGAGGCAAGGAGAGATCGTCGACGCCTTCCTGGCAGCCTCGCGTGGGGGCGACTTCGGGGCGCTCCTGAAACTGCTCGATCCCGAGGTCATCCTGCGCGCGGACGACGCAGCCATGCGCTCAGGTATGTCGAGCGAGCTGCAGGGTGCGACGGCGGTCGCGAACATCTTCGCGGGCCGTGCCCGAGCAGCGCAGCCAGCGCTCATCGACGGCACGCCTGGCCTGGTCTGGGCTCCCGGTGGCACGCCGCGCGTGGTCTTCGCGTTCACGATCGTGGGCGAAAGGATCGTGGGCATCGACATGCTGGCCGATCCCGACCGCGTCAGTCAGATGGAGATCGCACTCCAGGACTAGCGTTGCGCCAGGGCATCGAGCCGCGCCATAACCTCGCGGGGTCGTCCCTCGACGAGGTTCCTGGCAACCGTGTTGCCACCGACGTGCACCGCGTGCACGAGTCGATCGACGAGCAGCATGCGCGCGCGATAGCCCCGTGCCCCGGGCAGCTCAGCCACGAACTCCGCGAATGCAGAGCGGGCGTTGATCCCGAGCAGATCCTGGTGCTCGAAGCTGGTGTGGTACTCGCCAGCGCTGATAGCCCAGCCACACCCGCGGCAGCACGACTCGGTCGAAGCAGGCTGCCCAATCCACCGCACCTCGAACTCAGCCCCGCACTCAACGCACGCCACCCGCGAATCGCTGACCAGGAGCACGTCTCGACACCGTGCGTAGAGTCGCGCCGCGACCTTCTCGAGCAGCTCCCCGTCCTGTATCCCGAGCGCATCCCGACGGTACAGCTGCTCGAGCCAGCCCACGGGCACCTTCGGCGCAAAGCGGACCCGCATCCAACAAACGTTACAATCAGGAGCGCCGCCCCCATCGTCTAGAGGCCTAGGACGCAGCCCTTTCAAGGCTGAGATCGCCGGTTCGAATCCGGCTGGGGGCACCAGGCCGCGAAGAGGTTTCAAACCGTCCGGTGGCGTTGCGTGTGTAGCAGGGGCCACCCACCGATCGGCGGTTAGTGTCGATCGCCGCGACCCGATTCGCGGTGCGAGTTGACCCGCTGCTGCCAGCCGCGGTCGACTACGCTCGTTTCACTGACAGCGGCACCGTCAGCCTCGTCATTGCTCTCGATCGGCGTGGCGAACACGTCCGTTCTATTCGACACATTGCCCGAGTTGGCGATGACGAAGAACGGCAGGAAGTCGTTCTGTGTGTGCCCCACGGCTTCGTAATCTCCGACCAAAAAGCCGCTCGCGAATGGCGCGGTGCGCATGTCGAATGGGCCGGCCACGTGCGCCTCTCGCCAGGTGCGACCGCCGTTGTTGGAGATGATGCGCCACAGGTCCGTGAGCAGCACCGCTGGGTCGCGATTGTCGCGTCGGAAGTCGTAGTAGGTGACGGCGATCACATCGTCGGTCACCGCGATCGACGCCGTGAACGCCTGGACTCGGGTGGCCTTGTTGATCTGCACCGGCGCCGACCAGGTCAAGCCGCCATCACGTGATGTCGAAAATGCGATCCCGTCGCGTTCGTGTCCGCTGAAGCGCGAGTCTTGCCAGACCACATACAAGATCCCCGTTTGGGGATCGACGGCGATATTGGGCACGATGCCGCCGGTGCGCACCGGCTCGTCGGTCTTGGAGTCGGTGACGCCGATCGTCTGTAGCGTGTTGATGATCGTCGGCGTGGACCAGGTGCGGCCGCGATCGTGGGATCGGATCACGCCCAGGGTGACATCGTCGAGGGCAGGACTACCCTCGTTGGCGTGCAGGAAGCGCACCAGAAGATTGACCAGATCCCATTGGGCAGGACGACGATCTGGTTCGAGATCGTCTGGGCATCGAGCCCAGGGTCGTAGATCTCCCGTGACGGCTCCCAGGTTCGGCCGCCGTTGATCGTGCGCGAGAACACGGTAGGACCACGCGTGAGCACAGTCTGGGTCGCGTCGGTGAACTCGAGCCGATCCCAGACCGCGTAGACGAAGCGGCTGTTGAGCGGATCAGCCGTGATGGTTTCTTTGTCGTCGATAAGAGTGGGGTCGGTGTCGACAAGCACGGCGATAGGATCTGTCCAGCCGTCGCCCTCGTTCGACGAGCTGCTCACCAGAATCGCCTGGTGCGTGTCGTCGACGAAGTCGAAGCTGAGCGCGATCTGGTGAGCGATGCCGTTGGGTGAGATGGTGACCCACGGATCGGATGCGCGCTCGTAGTTGCCGTTGTTGGCGGCGGTGCCGCCCGCGCAACGCGTGAAGTGGGCGAACGTGCGTCGCCATGTCTCGCCGCCATCGTGCCAAACGCCGGTCATCACCCCGCGCGCGCCACCGAATGTCCAGCGATCCTGCTGCCAGCTGCCGCCACGGTGGCGCGGCAAGCGCCCGCTGCCTAGGCGGCGAGCTGTTGCAGCGGCTGTGATTCGGGGTAGACGAAGACGCGCCCGGCTCGCTCTCTAGCCAGCGCGTGAACAGTCACGCGCAGCCAACCGAAGCAGGAGGCGCCGCCCAGCGCGAAACCGACCACAGCCGCCAGCGGCTCGAGCATGTGCGCGACGTTGTTCGGCATCGCCTCACGCGCCAGCAGAATCGCGCCACTCAGCACGGGCACGTTCACGGCGTGCGCCAGCTCACGCAGCGAGACCGCGTCGGTCGCGGTCGCGCTGCCAACCACCGCGAGCGCAAGTCCACCAACCGCGATCAGTTGCGCAACCGCCATATACCAACATCATCGGCCGGAGATTGGCCCAGTGGCGTCCCCTGATCGGGGCGTCTAGCGGGCCTAGGCGGGGGCGAACTCCGGGCTGTCGATCGGTGCTGTGCCGAGCCGATTGACGCCGTCGAACGCGGCGGTCTTGTAGCACTCGGCCAGGGTCGGGTAGTTGAACACCGTGTTGACGAAGTACTCGATGCGTCCGCCGAACGCCAGCACCGCCTGGCCGATGTGGACCAGTTCGCTGGCGCCTTCGCCGATGATGTGCACGCCGAGCAGCTCATGGGTGTCGAGATGGAAGACCAACTTGAGCAGGCCGGTGCTGTCGCCGATGATCTGGCCGCGCGCGATCTCGCGATAGTGGGCCTTGCCGACCTCGTACGGCACCCCCTGTTCGGTCAGCTCCTCCTCGGTCCGACCGACCATCGAAATCTCGGGGATCGAATAGATCCCGTACGGGAACAGTGCCGGCACGCTGGTCGCCTCCATGCCGAAGGCGTGACACGCCGCTAGACGTCCCTGCTCCATCGAGGTCGACGCGAGGCTGGGGAAGCCGATGACGTCGCCGACCGCGTAGATATGCGGCACCGACGTCCGAAAGTGCTCGTCGACCGTCATCCGACCGCGATCGTCGGTCGGCACACCCGCGGCCTCCAAATTGAGCGCAGCGGTGGCGCCCGTGCGCCCGACGCTGTACAGCGCGGTATCGGTCACGATCTGTTTGCCGCTGGCCAGGTGGATGCGCACCCGCTCGCCGTAGGCGTCAGTCATGGGCTCCATGCCCGAGACTTCCTCGCCCAGACGCAGCGTCACGCGGCTATCGCGCAAGTGGTACGCGAGGGTGTCGGTGATCTCGGCATCGACGAAGGGCAGCAGTCGGTGCCGCTTGTCGATCAACGTGACGCGGACGCCGAGCGCAGCAAAGATGCTCGCGTACTCGAGGCCGATCACGCCTGCGCCGACGACGGTTAGCGTGCGCGGCAGGTGGTCGAGGCTGAGGATGTCGTCGCTGCAGCAGATCTTCTTGCCGTCGAAGGGAATGTTGGCGTCGCGGGTGACCTCGGTCCCGGTCGCGAGCACGACGCGGGCGGCGGAGACGTCCCGCATGGTACGCGGGGAGCGCCCATCCTTGTCATCCATTTCGGTCAAGCGAATCAGGTGCGGCTCGAGAAACGACGCTTCGGCGGAGAACACCTCGATCTGGTTGCGCATCAACTGGTGGCGTGTTACGTCAATCTCATGACGCACCACGTGGTCGGTGCGAAACAGCAGATCCTCCATGGTGATGTTCTGCTTGACCTGATACGAGGCGCCGTACAGTCCGTGCTGGCGATAGCCAGACAGGTACAGGACCGCCTCGCGCAGGGTCTTACTGGGGATCGTGCCAGTGTTGATGCAGACGCCGCCGATGACCGACTTGCGTTCGACCAGCGCCACGCGCTTGTTCAGCTTGGCGGCCTGGATCGCGGCGCGTTGCCCCGCTGGCCCAGAGCCGACGACCAGCATGTCGTAGAGGTAATCGGGCATGCCTTCTCCCTCGCGGACCCACCAAAGCGTAACACCAGAGGGCATGCCCGACTTGGACGACTACACCCAGAACAGCTCGCCCTCGCTCTCCACCGTGTGGCCCGATAGAAATCGAGCAACCGTTCGACTCGCCACCGCCATGGCCACACCGCTGCCCGCGACCAGGTGCGGGATGCCGACAACTTCGCCGCGCGCGTTGACCAGCGCCCCGCCCGAGTTGCCTGGGCGCAGCGTGATCGACAGACGCAACACATCGTCGGGCGCGCCGCTCACGATCCCCAGGCTGGGCGCGTTGCGCTCGCCCATCGGGTTGCCGACGGCGAGGACCAGATCGCCGACGCGCATCGCATCCGAGTCGCCGACCGTGATTCTTGGCCCGAGGTCACCTTCGACCTCGAGTGCCGCCAGGTCCAGGCCAGGTGCGCGGCGAATCACACGGCCGACCAAGCGGCGGCCGTCAGCCACCACGAGTTCCGCCGAAGACCCGTGCACGACGTGGTGGTTGGTGATCACCAGCCCCCGTCGATCCCAGATCACCCCTGAGCCAGCGCTGCCGCGCGAGCCGCGCACCAGCACCACGCTGCGCGCGACGTCACGGCTGAGCTCGGCCACGGCGTCGGATGCCGCCGCGGCTCGAGCAAGAACGTCAAGTACCGCCATCTGAACCTGTCTCCCTAGATCGGACGCTCGGCCGGCGTGACCGAGATCTCGAGCACCTGCCCACCGCGGATCACTCGCACGGGTGTGGGCTTGCCGACCGCGTCGGGTCCGAGCGCCATCTGCAGCGCCTCGCCATCCTCGATGGTGCGGCCGCCGATGGCCAGCACAATGTCGCCGAGCAGAAGCCCGGCGCGGTCCGCGGCGGCGCCTGGCTCGAGCCCGAGCAGCATCAACCCGCTCTGCTGCTCGAGTCCGAGCCGCTGGCGGAGCCCTTCTTGCAACTCGACCGGCTGCGTGCTGACCCCGAGATACCCACGCTTGAGCGAGCGGCCGCTGACGATGCGCTGCACGAGCCCGTCGATGACGCCGATCGGAATTGCGACGGGGTCCCCGCCGGCGAGCTGCGAGCTCAGCAGGCCGACAGCCCTGCCCTGAACGTCCGCTAGCGCTCCGCCCGATAGCCCCGGCAGCAGCGCCACGTCTGCGCGGAGATACGCGTCGAGGACGGCACCCTGGGCAGTCCGCCAGGCGCCCCCGGCGGAGCTGACGACGCCAAAGCTGGCGATTGGCGTCGGCGTTCCGGGCCTACCTACGGCCAGGACGAGATGCCCCGCGGCGAGCTCGGTCGGCCCGCGCTCGATCGGCGTGAGCCCAGCACCCTCGATGGCCAGTACGGCCAGGTCGCTGGCGCGATCGCCGCCGACAAGTTTCGCTGCGTGTTGCGTCCCCTCGGGGGAGGTGATGCTGAGATCGGTGTCACGTTCGAGGACATGCGCCGCGGTGACGACCTGATTCGCGGTCCAGGCAATGCCGCTGCCCGGGAACCGCCGCCGCCCGTTGACCGCCACCACGGACCGCCCCGCGCGCTCGACCGCGCCCGCGAGCTCGTCCGACAGGCTAGCCAACAGGCCGCTGGTCGAAGCAGAAAGAGTCATGCCTGCAGGTATAGGGCTGAACAGGACTAGCCAACATCGCCGCAACGGGCAGGAGCGGGCCTATCCATTCGGAGAGGGGGCGACCGACGTACCGTTGTGCCGCGGCTCGACATGCTGGGTATGGTCGGGTACTCGGCGCTGTGCCCGTCGGACTCGAACTCCTGATTCACGCCGCAGCGCACGCTGCGGGCGCTAACACTGGTGCAGCGCTTGGGAGCGTTCACCGAGCTGCGCATACAGATGCATATGTGCTGCTCAGCCGCAACAGACTCGACTGCAGCACCAGGTTGCTGGACGCACGCCCATCGCGTAGGTCGGGCTCGAGCAGGCGGCGCAGTCCATGCAACGTGCCGTGGAGCTGGTTCGTCCCCGCCACAGCGGGCAGCTCCGTCCACAAGAGGGTCCTGCGCGAGTTCGCGGTGCAGCGTGTGACCTGGCGCGAACGCCAGGATCTTCAACAGTGCCGCGGCACGCGCCCGAACGCAGCAAGTGGTTGATCTCCCCTCGAACGACTCGTACCCGCAGCCCGCCGAGCAGCCAGATCTCGAACCGGCGGTCCTGTTCCCTGGTCATATCCTGTCCGACCCCCTTCATATTCGGTCGGTGTCAAACTACGGACGCGACACAGCTCGGACCACGAGGATCCACAGTACTGACCCACAGGAACGGTGTGGGCGGCGCGAGACGTCAGGAGTTCAGTAGGTCAGGTACAGGGAGTAGCGCCAGACGCCGGTGGTCGCGTTGCCGAAGGTGCTTGGCCAGCTGCCAAACGGAACTTGCGCAGCCGAAAACGCCCCCGAGCCCGCCGTGGCATTGTCATAGCGCATGTTTGTTCACCGATGCTGTTCGACCATTCGTGTTGTACATCAGCCAGTAGGCCGCATTTGGCGCCAGGGTCGTCGTGATGTAACGCGTGTTCCAGGAGTTTGTGACCAGCGTACCGCTAGTTGTCGAGGCGACCAGCGTGCCGGGTCGACCAGCGTTGTCGGTGTAGATCGCGAGCTGGTACGAGCTATTTGCTACCGCGCTATCGATGGTCGCCACGAACACGCTCATGGAGCGCACCGCGATCGACTGCGCACCCGTGGTAATGCGCGAGCCATTCATGAAGTTCGAATCAACCGAGTCGATTCGCGTTCCGACCGCGGTGCTGCCCAGCGTGCCGTTTACGGGTTGCGGCATCGGCGTGACCGTCGGCGTCAGCGTCACCGTCGGGGTCGACGTGGGCGTGCGCGTGGCGGCCGGGGTGAGCGTCGGAGCAGGCGTTAGGGTGGACGTCGGAGTCAGCGTCGGCGTTGACGTCGGCGCCGCGCCGGGCGTGAGCGTTGGCGTTGGGGTGCGCGTCGGCGTTGGCGTCAGCGTCGCGGTTGGCGTCGCCGTAGGTAGCGGCGAAATCGCACCTGCTGACCCGATCACTAGATTGTCGAAGTTGGTATTCCACCCGTTGGTTGAAGCGATCGTGACCGAGGCGCAGTTGCTGACCCAGCCCGTCGAGATCGTGATGGGCGCGGCTCGGAGCACGACGGTCGCACTCACGTTCGGATTGCCAGCGCACGTGATGTCGACGCGAGAGTTGGCGGTGCCGCCGTTGTACGCCTGCGCGGTAACGAGCGTGGGCGGCGCGAGAAACGTCAAAACAGCGGACGTCCGTGATGCGCCATTGAAACTGATACTTCTAGTTGTTAGTTGCTCCCATGGCCCCGACAGATACCACTGATTGTTCCCCCAATCGATAACGCTCGCCGGGTACTGCCCGTTGAGCGTCCGATTCTGGCCGACGAGCGCCGCATCGTCGAACGTAACCGTTACTGTGCTGCTCGAGGACACGGCTGTCGCGGTCGGGGTGACCGCCGTCGGCGGAGTCGACGTCCAAGTGGGCTGCGGGCTGGGCAGCGGCGTGCTCTGGTCGACGTTGGTCAGCGTGAAGATGCTGTCGGCGGGGATGTCCACGACGAACTGATTGTTGGTGACCGCGACGCCTGCGCCGCGCGACAGATCAGCACTGGCATTGGTGACGTAAAAGGACAACGGCCCGGGCGCGTTGATCGCGCTGAGGACGCCAGTCAACGTGACCGGCGATGCGCCAATAGTGCGGCCAACAATCGTGAACTTATCCGTTGCCGAGTCATAGAAGGTGTTGGTTTTCACGTTGCTGTTGTTGACCGTGTCACTTATCTGGTACGCGCCGGGCTGAATGAACTTGAAGAACTGCGCGGAGGTATAAAAGCGCTTCTTCGGCGCGTACGTACCGCTTATGGGATCGTAATCAAGTACGCCCCACTCGTTGTAGAGTCCGGTGCCATCGTGCTCGTGAATGTTTTCGTAGGCAGCAGGCCCCGGTGGAAGCCCCGACACAGCGGCGGCCCTACCCGAGCGGGATGTTACGACAACCACCGCGGATCTTGCGGGCGAAACAGACTAGGTGCCCTCGGCCCGCGCCTGGGCTGAACCTGCCGTCGCGGCGTCGCGCAGCCAGGTGACGAAGCCCTGGCTGGTGCAGGCCATGTCCCAGTCCATCTGGAGGTCGCTGGCTACGGCTTGCGCGGGGCCGGTGCCCTGGTCGGGGCTGACGGCTTGCACGGCTTCGGCCAGGGTGGCGGTGAATCGCCCGATGTCGGGGTTGGCGCTTTCGACATGCTCGCAGAGGGCGATTTTGAGTGCTTGCATCGGGGCCATCTGAACATTGCGCTTCTTGCGCATGGCCATGCGCTCGACCAGCTGCCGCTGGAGCTGGCAGAACTCGCGCGGTGTCAGGACGTCAGGCGCCATGTGGGGCCGTCGTTGACGACGCGGTGCTCGGAATTGAGTTTGTCGAGGCAGGCACCGACATTTCGGGCGGCCATTGGGGCCAGGTTGGGGGCCAGATCGATGTAGATGGCGGCCACCAGTTGTTCGACGGTCGCTGAGCCCGCGGCCAGGAGCGCCGAGATGACCTGCTGCTCGCGCTGCTGCCGATGGGTAATGTACTCCTGAAGTTTGGCGGGGGCGTCCTCGACGAGAGGGCCATGGCCGGGGTGGATCGTGCGTGGCTGCAATGCGAGCAGTCGCTGTAACGAGGAGACGTAGTCCGACAGCGCGCCAGGGGAATCGTCGACGATCACCGAGCCCGTTCCCAACACCAGGTCGCCCGTAAAGAGGTCGCGCGACGTTGGGTCCCAGTACGAGAGGCTGTCGCGGGTGTGGCCCGGCGTCTCCAGCGCCACGTACGAGCCAAAGCAGGCCTCCTCGTCGGACAGAGCACGCTGCACACGGGGCAGCCCTGCGTGGCCACACAGCGTGGCACCAGTGCGTTCGCACAGCGGGAACGCCAGCGGCAGGTGATCGTTGTGGCGATGGGTGACCAGGACCGTAGTAATGCGGCCGAGGGGCTCGGCTGCCGACAGGATCGCCTCCAGGTGCTCAGGCAGGTCGTCTGGGCCCGGGTCGATCACCGCCACGGCTCCCTCGGCGACAACGAGGTAGGTGTTGGTGCCGGTCAGCGTCATCGGGCCCGGGTTGGGCGCCACTACTCGATGAATCACTCGAAGCTCAGAGTACTGGCAGCTGGATCTCCTCGCCCACGATGCGCACGGGCACCCGCATCGCGCGCCAGTTCGACCCGGGCCAGCAGTTGCGGCCGCTCGTCACGTCCCACGTCCAGCCGTGCCAGGGGCAGGTCAGCTCGGCGCCGTTCAGCATCCCCCGCGCGAGCGGCCCACCATTGTGCGGGCAGTTGTTGTCCAGCGCGTGTAGCGTTCCGTTGACGTTGGCCAGCGCGTACTGGCGGTCGCCCGCTGACACAAGCAACATGCGGCCCGGAGGTATCTCGGACAGCCGCGCGACCGTGACGTAGTCGATCTCAGGCCTGGACGGCGAGGCGCTCGACCGTTTCGGCCTCTTCAGGTTTTCCCGTGGCGTCGAGCTCCTCGATGTAGCGGGTCGCGGCGACCGCCGCGGTGGTCGCATCGCCGACCGCGTTCGAGATCTGCCGCACGTAGGTGCTGCGCACGTCGCCCGCGATGTAGAAGCCCGGCACGTGGGTCTCCATCTTATCGTCGGTCAGCATGAAGCCCTGCGCATCCTTCTTGAACGATTTGTCGAAGATGTCGCTGTTGGGCATGAACCCGACGTAGATGAAGACTCCGCCGGCGTCGATCTGGTGCTCCTCGTTGGTCTTCACGTCGCGCAGGCGCAGCCACTGCACCTTGTCTTCGCCGCCAATCTCCTCGACGACGGTGTTCCACACGGGCACGATCTTCGGATTGTTCATCGCGCGCTCCTGCAGGAGCTTCTGGGCGCGCCACTCGTCGCGGCGATGGATGATGTACACCTTCTCGCCGTAGCGGGTGAGGAAGGTCGCTTCCTCGACGGCGCTATCGCCGCCGCCGATGACCGCCAGCACCTGATTCTTGAAAAAGGCGCCATCGCAGATCGCACAGTAGCTCACGCCGCGGCCTGCCAATTCGATCTCACCGGGCACGCCGAGCTTGCGGGGCAGACCACCCGTGGACACGATCACCGTCTTGGTCTCGTACTCGGTGCCATCGTCGGTCTTCACAACGTGGTGCACACCGCGGCGTTCGAACGCGACCACTTCACCCCACGTGATCTCGACGCCGAACTCCTTGATCTGCTCTTCCTGCGCACGGGCCATGTCGCTGCCGGTGATGCTCTTGATGGCCGGGTAGTCCTCGATCAGCTCGGTGTTGAGGAGTTGGCCTCCGCCGGCGCCCATGCGGTCCAGGACAAGGGTCTTGAGCTTCGCGCGACCGGTGTACAGCGCGGCCGCCATGCCCGCTGGGCCGGCACCGACGATGACGACATCCCACAGTTCCGCTGCAGTTCCGTTCTGGGTCATGAAAATCGCGTTCCTTGCCTTGCCGGAGTATACCGACGCAACTTGCAACCACCCGCTTGGTGGTGGGTATTCCCGTTGGCTTACTCGCACGGTGGAGAAGCTTGCCGAAGCGCCGACCTGGCCGCCTGCCGCCCGGAAACTGGGACGGGGGACGAGGCTGCGCAAGCGCCGCGCCCCCGCGGGGCTGCCTCGGGTGAACGGCGTGATGCTGCGCAAGCGTTGCCCCGGCGGTCTGGCGCGGGCGTACGGCGAGAAAGGCTGCGAAGGCGCCGCTCTGGCAGGGCAGCGGGCGGGTTCAGCGGCGGGGTTTCGGCGTGGCGGTGGGCGAAACGGGTGGCTTGAGCGTGGGCTTGGGGGGTGGCGCTGTTGGTTTGAGCGTTGGGATCGCCTTGGGCTTGAGGGTTGGTGCGGTGGTCGGGGTGGGTGTGGCGGGGACGCCTGCGAGCATCCGCGGCAGGCTGCGCACCACGGCATCGAGCGTGGGATCGGGTGTTGGCTGCGGGACCAGGTCAGCTGTCGTGGTGCGCGCGCTGCCGCCGCAGGCGGTGGTCACGAGCAACAGGACAACGAGCCCGCCGATGCGCGGGAACGGCAGACGCACTCAGCCATCGTAAGTTTGGCCATGGCCGCTTGCCGGGCTACACGGCGTCGCAATCGCGTATCGCGGGCTGCCCGGTGATGCGACTGTGACTGCAGCGGTTGGCTCAGCCCGGTGACGCGCGAGTTTGATAGCAGCAAGTCGGCTCAGCTCGGTGAGGCGACTGTACTTAGCAGCGGTCGGCTCAGCCCTCTTTGGGCGGGATCTTCAGCTTCATTTCGAGCTTGAGCTTGTCGGGGTCGCTGCCGATCACGTCCTTGTTGGCGTCGTAGATGCGACGCCACTTCGTGACATCACCGTAGAAGTGCTCGGCGATCGACAGCAGCGTGTCGCCCGATTGGACTTCGTAGGTTTGCTCGGGCTCGGGGCTGCTGACCGCGGCCGGCGCCGCGGGTGTCGGCAATGCCAGCGCCGGTGATGGCGAAGCCAGCGGTGGCCGCACGGCACTCGGCGCGGGCGCGGCCGCGGCGGCGGTCGGCGCCGCGGTGGTGGGAGTAGGCTGCGCGGCCGTACCGCCGCAACCAGTGACGACGCCAAGGCTCAGCGTCGCGCACACGATGAGCAGCGGGCTGGTGAACAGGCTGCGGACGGACCGGGCTGGACGCATGCTCCCCCTCCCGGAGATAAGGCAGTTAGCAGGTGGCAGGCAGTATATCCAGCGGTCTCAACGGACCGGAAGATCCCATGTCACGAAGTTGGCACTGCCGAGGTCGGCACTGCGCGGCGCCTGGCAAGCTGCCGAGCACCGGGCGGGTTGCGGAGACCGGGCGACCAACGGGACGCTGAGTGGCACTGCGATGGCAGGCGGTAGGGCAGGGCAAGGCAATGCGCACCGGGCGGGATGCGCGCGACCGCGCGATTGGGAGCACGCAAGGGGACGCGAGCGCGGCTTCCGCGTCTGTCGGGGTATGAAGACCCGCGCCTGGCGCGAATCTGTAGACTCCGATGCGAGTGCCTCGCGTTCTGCCGTTTGCTGCGCTGCGCTATGCGCCTCGGGTGGCGGAGAATCTCGCGCGCGTGATCTGCCCGCCGTACGACGTAGTTTCCGAGACGGAGCAGGCAGAGCTGCTCGCGCAGTCGGAGTTCAACGCGGTCGCACTCGAGCTGCCGAGCGACGTCGACGGGCGGCCGGGGAGCCGCTATGCCGCGGCGGCAACACGACTCGAACACTGGCGCAGCAGCGGAGTGCTCGAAAAAGACCCGAGCGAGGCGTACTACCTCTCGAGCACGTCGTTCAGTCACGCTGGACAACAGTACGAACGCCGCGACCTGATCGCCGCCGTCGGCGTAGAGCCGTGGACCGCGAAAGCGGTGCTGCCGCACGAGGACACCATGGCTGGTCCGAAGAAAGACCGTCTGGAGCTGCTGCGCGCAACGCATCTGAACGCAAGCCCGATCTGGCTCATGTACCGCGACCAGCAGCCGGCGCTCGCGCAGGCCTGGCAGGCGGTCGAGCACGAGCAGCCAGCGGCCGCGTTCGCGTGGCGTGGCGAAGAGCACCGGCTGTGGGTCGTCGACAATCCGGCGCTGAAGCTGGCGATCGAGACAGAGTTCGAAGCGGGCAAACCGCTCTACATCGCCGATGGCCACCACCGGTACGAGACGGCACTGGCGTTCCGCGCCGAGGCCGAACAGACAGTCAAAGGAGCGACCGCGACGCTGGCGGTGCTGACCTGGGCCGAGGATCCCGGCCTGCTGGTGCTGCCCACGCACCGGCTGCTCCAGGGACTCGACAAGGACCTCACGCTCGAGGAAGCGGAGACCCGCTGGTCAGACGTCTTCCACGCCGAGTACTACCCCGTCTGGGACGACCCGCCACCCGAGCAGATCGACGCCCTCATGCAGCAGCTCGCCAGCAACGGCCAGGCCTCCTCCACCTTCGGCCTGGTCGGCCTTGGCCACCTCGACCTGTTCGGGATGCTCGAGCTGCGCAACCGCAGCGCCCCCGACGAGCGGCTGCCGGCCGAGCGCTCGGACGCCTGGAAAAAGCTCGACGTGAGTCTGCTGCACACGCTGCTCATCGATCCGCTCGTGGCCGACGCCAACAAGCCACGCACCGAGGTGCTGTCGTTCACGCGCGACCCGTGGGCGGCCTTCCAGGCGGTGCGGCACGGGGAGGCGGAGGCAGCGTTCTTCCTCAACGCCACTCCCGTAGAGGGAGTCCTGGCGGTCTCAGACGCGGGCGATCGTATGCCCGAGAAGTCGACCTACTTCCATCCAAAGCCGCCCGCGGGCGTGGTCATGCGGGACCTCGAATCGTGACGCTGCAGATTAAGAAGCTCGCACCCGAAGACATGCCAGCGCTGCTCGCGCTGATCGACGGCCTGGCCGACTACGAGCGGCTCACACCGCCCGATGCCGAAGCTCGCCAGCGACTCGCCACTGACGCCTTCGGCGACCCACCGCGCTTCTACACCCTCCTGGCGGAAGTCGACGGAGTCGCCGTCGGCTACGCCATCTACTTCTTCACCTACTCGACGTTCCAGGCGCGCGCGATGCTGTACCTCGAAGACATCTTCGTGCTACCCGACTGGCGCGGCCACGGCGCCGGGCTGGCGCTGTTCCGTGCTTGCGCCCGCGCGGCGGTCGACAGCGGCTGTACCCACATGAACTGGCAGGTGCTGACCTGGAACGAGCCATCGATCAAGTTCTACGAGCGGCTCGGCGCGCGCCAGATCGACGAGTGGTATTCCTTCAGGCTGAGCGGCGACAGTCTGGCGACGGTTGCGCAAGCGGCAAGTAAAGACGAGTTCGCAACGGCGTAACTAAACGGGGGCGAACTCCCCACACGGCTGTCGGACGAACTCGGTCGGGTGACCGTTCACCCGTACGATGTGGGCGCCAGACAGCCGGCGCTACGCTCGCTGCAGTGACACCCGCGGGCGTAGAGCTAGCGCTCGTCTCGCCTGAGCCGGGGCTCGAGCCAACCGGCGATAGTGCAGGCGAAGCGCTGCCGCTGTACTTACAGGAGATCGGCCGCGTTCCGCTGCTGACCGCCGCCGACGAGGTGCGCCTCTCGAAGGCGATCGAGGCCGGCCGACTCGCGGCCGAGCGGCTGCAGACCGAACAGCTGACCGGCCAGGAATGCGAAGACCTGGAGAACGTGGTCCACGAAGGTGAGCGCGCGCGGGACGACTTGAGCGCGGCGAACCTGCGCCTGGTGGTGAGCGTGGCGCGACGCTACTCGAATCGTGGCGTACCGCTGATCGACCTCATCCAGGAGGGCAATCTCGGCCTGCTCCGCGCGGTCGAAAAGTTCGAATGGCGGCGCGGATTCAAGTTCAGCACGTATGCCACGTGGTGGATCCGGCAGGCAGTCACGCGCGCGATCGCCGACGATGCGCGCACCATCCGTATCCCGGTGCACCTGTACGACGTGGTCAATCGCATGGCGCGCATCTCGAGCCAGCTGCATCAGGAGTTCGGGCGCGAGCCAACGGCCGAAGAGGTCGGGGCCGTGCTGCAGATCTCGGCCGAGCGCGTGCGCGAGCTCACGCAGGTGCTGCCGCACCCCGCGTCGCTCGACACGTTCGTGGGCGAGGACGGCGACACGAGGCTGTCGGACGTGGTCGCGGACGACAACGCGGTCAACCTCGAGACCGCTGCCGAGCAGCGCCTGCTGGCCGATCGCATTCGCGACACCTTGATGACGCTTACCCCGCGCGAGCGGCGGGTGATCGAACGGCGCTTCGGCCTGTTCGACGATCAGGAGCAGACGCTGACCGCGATCGGTCGCGAGATCGGCGTCACCCGCGAGCGGATCCGCCAGATCGAATCGAGCGCGCTGCGCAAGCTGCGCCACCCGAGTCGGGCGAAGCGGCTGCGCCTCTGGAACTGACAAGAAGCGTCATCCTGAGGCGAGCCTGCGAGCCGAGGGATCTCAGCTGCAACCGAGATCCTTCGCTCCGCTCAGGATGACAAGTTACACCGAGATCCCTCGCAAGCTCGGGATGACAATTGTGAGCTCGGGATGACAACGGCAACCTAGCGCGGCAGGATCAGTCCGCTCGGCCGACTCTCGACCGCTGACCGACCGCGCTCGCGCGTGTGCTCGAGCGATCGTTCCAGCAGTTCGATCAGCACATCCGACGCCGCGCGACCAGCCACCTGCTCGGTGCGGATCGCGCGCGCCAGGCCCGCTTCGAGCATGACCCGCAGGAACGGCTGCTGCTCCAGCGGCCGCGACTGATCGTCGAGCGCACGCGCGGAGGCGACCGCGCGGCGCGCCGCGGTCAGCCGATCTGAGGTCACGAAGATGTACGCGGTCTCTTCCAGCCGCCGTTGCAGCGCCCGACGCATGGCGGGCGTGAGTGCTTGCTGCTCCGCCTCGGCCAGCAAGAACAGCGCCTGCTGCTCGGGCTCTTGACCAGGCACGAGCAGCGTCGCGGTCGTAGTGCGCACAACTTCGAGCGCCCGGGCGCGAAGAAAGTCGGGCATGGGCACGTACCAGCCCATAACTTCGGGCTCGCGCATCAGCGCCTGCGCCTCAGCCAGCCAGTCAGGGCTGAAGTTGGCTTCGACGGGGTTCACCGACTCGTACACCAGCGCCCGCTCGGGCGGGCCCGGCGCCTCACCGAACACATCGCGCAGCGGCCGATAGCGCGTCGGCAGCGGCGTGTTCGTGGTGCGATTGATGTCGACCGCCTCGCGCACCAGACGCCACGCATAGTCGCCCGGTAGGTCGACCCAGACGCCGCGTTCGCGGCGCCGCTCCTCCAGCTCGCGCAGGAACCGCTTGCGCGTGGTGTCGACCAGGCTCAGCTCGACCACGCCCTTGAGATCGTTGAGCAGCAATGGCGCGAACCACGCGCCGCCCAGCGGCCGTTCGCCCAGTAGCCACAAGGCGCGCGAGCCGCTGGGGTCGATGTCGGTGGCCCAGGCCTCGGTCACCGCCACTATTGGCTCGCCGCGCGACGCTGCCGCGACGGGCTCCGCGACCTGTGGCAGCGCCTCGGCCGGATGAATGCCCGAGGAGCGCAATCGATGTAGCTCGCGCCGGGCCGCTTTGCGCAGCGCCCGATCGTCCACGGCGCTTTCGACCAGCGCCAGCACCTCCGCGGCAGCCTGCTCGTGACGGTGCCCTAGCGTTGCTATGGCCGGCTCGAGATCGGACGACGAGCTCTGGCGCAACAGGTCGATGCGGCCCGCCGGGTCGGCAGCGAGCAAGGCATCCGCCAGGTCGGGCATAGCGAATGTGGAGGGTAGCACCCGTTGCCATGCAGATCGCGACTTTTGGAATCACGGGTCGCGAAGAGGCCTGTCGTTACAATCGCGCCGTGGCGGCTCGGCTGCTCTGGGTGTTCGTGGTGATCGTCGGCGGCAGCGTCTTGTCCGCGTGTACTGCGCAGGATCAGGCGCCCGCGATCGCCCGCACGGGCGCACCAGCCCCACCAATTTCGCTGCCTGTGCTCGGTGGCGGCACTGCCAATCTCGCCGCCGATCGCGGCAAGGTCGTGCTGGTCAACTTCTGGGCGACGTGGTGCGAGCCGTGCAAGTCGGAGATGCCAGCGCTGCAGCAACTGGCCGACCAGCTGCGCGGGGAGCCCTTCATCCTGTACTCGATCGACCTGCAAGAGGACGCCGAGTCCATCGCGGCATTCCAGCAGCAATTCGGACTCAATCTGTACGTGCTGCTCGACGAGGACGGCGCCGTCACACGTACCTATGGTGTGCGCGGCCTGCCCGCCACGTTCGTGATCGACCGCGGCGGGACCGTTCGCGTGCAGCGCCTCGGTCCGCTGCTGCCGGGCGGTCCCGAAACCACCTGGAGCGAAGCGTGGTTGGCCGAGCAGGTGCAGACGCTGCTGGCGAGCTGAGCGCGATCATGGCGCACCCCGAGTCGCCGTTCCTCGCGCTGCGCGAGCGCGCCGTTGCCTTCCTTAAGTCGGCGAAAGTCGCCAATGAGGATGCGCTGCTCGGCCACGTGTATGGCGGCGCGCCACCCGCGGCGCTGCGTGAGCGCTTGCTGGAGCCGTTGCGTGACGATCCGCGGCTGCACCAACTGGCCGATGGGCAGTGGACGCTCCGCGCGGTGTCGGGTCGACACGTGTCCGTCGCCGACGCCGAGCTCACGGCGCTGGCGGTCACGACGACGGGGTCGCGGCCCTCGCGTGCACGAGTGGTGCGGATTGCCGCGCTGCACGTGCAGGATGGCGACGTGATAGAGCGGTTCAGCGCGCTGGTGAACCCGGGCCGCCGCGTGCCGCGCTACGTTCTCGCCCGCGCCGGCGTGGGACCCGACGTCCTGGAAGACCAGCCAGCTTTCAGCGCGATCCTCGATGATTTGGAAAATTTTCTCGCGCAGCGGCCGATCTGCGCACAGGAAGTGGGGCTGGTCTGGACGTTCCTGCACGCTGAAGCACACCGCCTGGGACGCGCCTTCGCCGAGCCGCTGCTGCTCGACGTCAACGAGCTCGCCAACCGGCTGCTCGACCTGCCAGGCAAGCCAACGCTGGGGCTGGTCGCGCAGCGGCTGGGGCTCAGCTTTACGCGGCTGGAACAGGTGGACGAAGAAGCCCGCGTCATCAGCGCGGTCGTCCCGGAGCTGCTGCGGCGGGCCGCCGAACGGGGGCTGCACGAGCTGGGTGAGCTGCGCCACACGCCGCAACCAACAGCCGCGCTGCGTAGCCGAGCAACCGCGCGCGAGCTACCGGACCAGCCAGGTGTGTACGTGATGCGCGACGCGCAACAGGCGCCGCTGTACGTCGGCAAGGCGCGGCGCCTGCGAGCGCGGGTCGCGGCCTACGTGCACCGACCCCTCGGCGCGACCCGCCGCCTCGAAGGGCTGGCGGAGGCCGTAGAAGGACTCGCTGCGCACACATGCGAGACCGACCTCGAAGCGCTGGTCCTCGAAGACCGCGAAATCCGCAGACTGCAGCCGCGGTTCAACACCGTGCGGCAGCAGCGCGCGCCACGGACGTGGCTGCGCCTGCCGCCACAACCACTTGACCCTAAACGCGCGCCGGCTCGGCTCGAGCTTGCCAGCGGGCCCACGGCTGGTGCTGCCGACTATCTCGGGCCGTTCCGCAACGAGGCGCTCGCCGAGTCGGCGCGAATGCTCACACGCGAGGTGTTCGACCTGGACAGACTGCGCCGCCATGACCGCCAGCGTTATGTCGAGCAGCTGGCGAGGGCGTGGGCATTCCTGGGCGGTTCGATCGACGATGCCCTGGCACAGTCACGTGCGCAGCACGCGCTGGCGGTGTCGGCGGGCGACCTACCCGCGGCGCGGCGGTGGCAGCAGCGGCTGAGCGCGGTGCGCGAATACGACCTGGCGGCGCTGCTTCTGCCAGCCGACCCGCGGTCCGCGCGCTTCGCGGTTGTGCGCCCTGGTCCTAGCGGCGTCGAAGGGTTCGTCATCGACCACGCGGTGCTGCGCGGGTTCTGCACGCTACTCGATGGCGACTGCGAGGCGTTCGCGCGCGACTTGCTGGTGCAGGACGAGCCGCGGACAACTCCTGACGATACAGGCGTGGTGCTGCGCTGGCTCGGCGCGCAGCGGCCAGGCGCTCGATTGATCTGCTTGCCCGACGATGCGCTGGCTGCCGCGGACCTCGTGGCGGATGCCGTCGCGACCATGGTCGTGGTCTGCTGAGCGAGCGGTGGAGCTGGTCGAGTGCGTCCCGAACTTCAGCGAGGGCCAGCGGCCCGACGTCATGGATACGATCCAGGCGGCCGCGGAGTCGGTGTCTGGGATCGCACTGCTCGACCGACACGCAGACGCAGTCCACAACCGCATGGTCCTGACCATGGCGGGAACGCCAGGAAGGGTTGCCGAGGCCGCCTTCCGAGCCGTTGCCAGCGCGACCCAATCGATCGACCTCACGATGCATCGTGGGGTGCACCCGCGCATCGGCGCGGCCGATGTCGTGCCGTTCGTGCCGATCGGCTCGACCAGCATGCAGCTGTGCATCGAGCTCGCGCAGCGGGTGGGTCGAAGGATTGCCGCCGAGCTTGACTTGCCGGTCTATCTGTATGCCGAAGCCGCGACGCGCGGCGACCGCCGCCGTCTGCCCGATCTGCGGCGTGGTGAATATGAGTTCTTCGCCGCGCACATCGGCGAGGACCCGCGGCTCGAGCCAGACTTTGGATCAGCGCGCATCGGGCCCGCGGGCGCGGTCGCGGTCGGAGCACGACCGCCACTCGTTGCCTACAACATCACCCTCGACAGCTCGGACCTGAGCATCGCGCGCGCGATCGCGCGAACCATCCGCGAGTCGAGCGGCGGGCTGCCAGCAGTGCAGGCGCGCGGCTTTCTCACCGCCGATCCACGGGTCGTGCAAGTGTCGATGAACCTCCTCGACCTGCGGCGCACACCACTTCACGTCGTGTTCGAGCGCGTTCGTGTGGAGGCCGAGCACCGCGGCGTCTCGGTGCTCGAAAGCGAGCTGGTCGGCCTGCTCCCTGCCGATGCCCTGGTCCAGCTGGGTCGCGAATACCTGCGCTTTGGCCAGCTCGACCCCTCGGCGGTGCTCGAAACACGGTTGTTGGAAGCCGCGCTCACTGCAAACCAGTGAGGGCCGCGGGCTGGCTGCTGCTGCTGGCGGTCGCACTGGCGGTGCGCCTCGTCCTGCTCGTGCGCTCATCCTGGCTCCTCGAGGGCGATGACGCGCTCTCGACGCTGATGGCGTTCGACGTCCTGCACGGCCAATGGCCGATCATGCTCAAGAACCAGACGTACGCGGCGGCGTGGGAGCCGTACGCGATGGCAGCCAGCTACGTCCTGTTTGGCGTCTCGCGCATCTCGGCCAAGCTGCCGGCGCTGCTAGGCTCGCTCGCGACCATCGGCACCAGCTGGCTCCTCGCGCGCACCATCGCCGGGCCGGTGGCGGGCTGGTTCGCGGCCGCCCTTGCGGCGCTGCCGCCGGTGTACGTGCTGGTGCTGGGCCTGAAGCCGTGGGCGCCGTACACCGAGGTGATCCTGCTCGGCACGCTGTGCCTGGTGTGCGCGCTGCGGCTGGCCTGGCCCGGGCCGTGTCCACTCCGCGCTCCGCGCTCCGGGATACATCCGCTCCGCGCTCTGCGCTCCGGGATACATCCGCTCCGCGCTCCGCGCTCCGGGATACACCAGCGGAATGGCTTGTGGGCGCTGAGCTGCGGCGCAAGCGGAGGGCTCGCCTTCTGGATGCACCCCCTGGCAGTCTGGTACCTGCTGCCAGCGGCGCTCGCGGTGCTGCTGCGCGCGCGGAGTGCGAGGGTCATTGGCCTCGGCTTTCTTGGCTTTGCCGTCGGTGCACTGCCGGTGTGGATTTTCAACCTGCAGACCGCGGGCGCCACGTTTCGGTTCGTCGTCAGCGGCACGAGTGGGCAGACTGCCGATCAGCTGGCGGTGCTCGACGCGTGGTGGAACAACGACCTGCCGCGCGGCACGGGCCTGTGGCATCCGTGGGGACCGAGCCCGCCGCTGCTCGCCGCGCTGATGGCGGTCGTGATAGCCGCTGCGCTGGTGTGGGCCCTGTACAGGCGAGGCCCGCTCGTTGTCGTGCTGCTGTTCCTGGTCACGATCCCGACCGTACTGGTGCTGAGCGGCTTCGGCGGGCCCGCCCTGAACCCGTACGGCTTCGACGCCACCGGCCGCTACGCGCCGCCAATCTGGTTCGGACTGGTCGCGGTGCTCGGCGCCGCCCTGGCTGCGCTCTGGCAGGTACGCCGCTGGGCCGCCCTCGCGTTGGCCGCAGTGCCGCTCGCACTCAACCTCGTCGCTTTGGGAAACGTCGAGCCGCTGCAGGCGTTCCAGTCGCCGTACTGGGACAGGCTGCCCGCGACGAACGAGTCGCTGCTGGCAACGCTGCGCGACGCGGGTGTCGAGGCGGTATGGCTAAACCACTGGGCCGGCGCCCCGCTCATGTTCGATGCGCGGGTCAGAAATCAGCCGTTGATCGCCTACGACTGGTACGACGTCCAGGCCGGCGGCATCGATCGCTTCCCCGAGTACCGGCCGCTGGTTGAGGCAGCCGCGAGGCCCGCGTTCATCCTGGTCACGGAGGAGACGGAGCCTGCGTTGGTGCGCCGCCTGCGCGAAATGCAGGTGAGCTTCGATCTGTACCGCGTGTCACCCTACGTCGTGGTAATTCCGACCTCGCGGCGCGTGCACCCCTCCGAAGTGACCGGGGAGCTCGACTACCGCTACTAGGCCGCGCGGCGTCAGTAGACAGTCTGTGGTTTAGCTGCGACGGCGCCGTCCGCCTGGGCCGTGCCGACGCCAACATCGCTGAGCACCTCGCGCATACGCTTGCCGTTGTCGGTGAGCCAGTTGTGCAGAATGCTCACGTCCCAGCCCACGCAGAAGTGGCGGATGCCCATCTCGACGTAGTGCTGCGCGCCGTCGGCATCGCGAATCTCCGCCCGCGCCGGAATGCCTCGCTTGTGGGCTGTTTCGACGACATACCGCTCCGCCTCGCGCACGCGCTCGCTGCCGTGGCCGCGCGGCGTACCGATGCTCATCGAGTAGTCGGACGGCCCGAACTGGACCATGTCGACGCCGCGCACATCAAGAATCGCTTCGAGGTTCTCCACCGCTTCCTTCTTCTCGATCATCAGCACGATCACCGCGTCGCCCAGCGCCTGTACGAACTCGGCAGAGCCACCTTCCAGCACCGTGCGCACATCGCGCCGCATGCCTACGCCGTGCAAGCCACCCCACTCGGGATGCTCCGCACGGATCGAGCGCACGCACTGCAGCGCCTCGGCGGGTGTGCGGACGTCCGCGAAGAGGAGGTTCTGAATGCCCGCGCCGACCGCGCGCATGCCCAGGTGCCCGCGCGTGTCCTGTTCGATTTTGATCATGCCCGTGAAGTCGGGGAACAGCTCGATGGCGCGGCCCAGATTGTCGAGATCGTGCAGGGTGTACGGCGTGTACTCAGCCACGAACTCGATGTAGTCCCACATCGCGGTCTGACCGACGATCTCAGTGATGGTGGGCCACTGACTCAGAATGTGCGTCCCCATGCTGGGTTTGCCTTCGTTTAGCAGTTCGCGCAGGCGGTTGCGTCGCATGACGGCTAGTCTAGTGCTCCCGAAGTGGGCCGTAGGCACACGGAGCGGGTACCAGTGCTCCCGAAGTGGGCCGTAGGCACACGGAGCGGGTACTGGTGCTCCCAAAAGGCGGCACAGGCACGCGGAGCGACGCGAGACGGCGTAGCACACGGTTCGCGTATGCGTTCTTCTATGTAGGAGGCATTTGTTTCACCCCCGCGGCGCGCGGTCGGACGCGGCCCCGACCAGCACGCCCGTTCTTGGTACATGCCGTGGTTTTGGGCTAAAACCCTGCGCACGGCTCGTTCACTGCCTGATGGGAGTACCTGGTTGAAATTTGCACGTTTGTCCGTAAGTCATAAGCGAGCCGGCGCCGCGGCCGCCTCACTGTTTGCCTCGCTAGCCGTAGTCTTCGGCGCGCAGGCGCAGATCAACGCCATCCCCGCGCCAGACGCCAACTGTGCGATCCTAGGCCACGCCCACCTGAACGGGCAGAAGTACCCCACGGACATCGAGCCCGAGTTCCCGGTCTGGTGTTACCCGCAGCCGGATGCCCAGCCAGCGACCCGCATCGTCACCGACAACACCTGGGTCGATACCTTCGACAACAACGCGGACTCGATCACGAGGTTCAACGATGGTGCGATGGGCTACCGCGTGTTCAACGTCGAGTACGGCGCCAAAGGCACCTTCCAGACCGGTTACTTCGTGAACGTCGACCACTGGATGATCGACTTCGCCGACGTAAGCAACTACCGACTGTCGGGCGGCGTCATGGTGTCGCCTGATAAGAGCTTCCACTTCGAGGACGGCAAGCTCGTCGTCGAGGTCGACGCCGCCGCGGGCTCCGACGGCATGGGCGGCTCCAGCCGCTTCTACGAGATCGACGTCTCGCCGGCTGCCGCGCCCCAGGATTTCGGGGTCGACGCCCTGTACGGCTATGGCCAGTTCGGCGGCGTGGGTGCGCTTGGCTGTCGCATCGAGCGCAACGACGATGGCGGCAACTTCGTGTGCGCCATGTATGACAACTCGCATCGCGTCACTGGTGGTGAGTGCCCGAATGACGGTCGAACCTGCTCCGACAACGGTGGCCGCCCCGGCCGCGTGTGGGAGACCCAGGGCGTCGGCACGCGTCGCACCGCGGAGTCCGTGGCGGGCAACAACCCGCGGGGGCGCATTCCCGGCTCCGACATGCAGCTGCGCGATGTGTGGCGCATGTGCCAGGACAACGAGCTCGACCTGCACTGCCGCGATCGCTTTCGCATGGAGCTGACCAAGGACGCGATCCACCTCTTCGTCAACGGCTACCCGGCGATGCAGATCGATGGCCTGTACGCGCAGAACCCTGACACGGGCGCGGACAATCGCATCCCCGACTCGTGGTTCGAGCAGGGTGTGCGGCCGTACTTCTCGAGCTGGATCAACGGCGGTCAGCACGAGCCGAGCCGCTGGCACTGGGACCGTGTCGCGGTCAATCCCAAGGACGAAGCGGGCAATCCGGCGCCACCGTCGGCGTCGCCGAGCTTTTGCCTGGGTGCGCCGCGCAACATCTGCCCCGACAACGCGCCAGGCAGCGGCTACTAGCGCAAGTTCCCTAACCCTCTCTGCCAGAGGGTTAGGGCCTGGTCACCCGACTAGTGCCGGCCGTGGGGGAAATTCCTACCCACTTCCGGCCACATGACCCTCCCATCGAATTGATGGGGGCAGTACAGTAAGGGTAATCGCGGCACCGCACCTCCCCCCGGGCGACCGCGAATAAAGGCGGGTGCGGCTACTCCCCTGGCCGTCCCGCGACTGAAAGGCCGGCGCAACCTCCCCCCGCGTCGGCCTTTCCCCGTTAAGGCGAAGTTTGCCGCTGGCAACGGCAACTGCCCGACCGCTGCGCGGTGAAAAGCCGGCGCAACCTCCCCCCGCGTCGGCCTTTCCCCGCTAACGCGGGTCGCGCCGGCCCTTCGTGTGCACTAAACGTCGTGCCGCGCGCGCTTTACCGGGTAGCTGCCGGCGCCAGCTCCCGTGCCCCTCGGGGCGGATGCGCGCGGACTGCCGCCTCGTTGACCTCGGTGCCCCAGCCAGGCCCGGTCGGCACGCTCAGGTAGCCGTCGCGGATCGTCGGCTTGACCGTGGCCAGGTCATCGATCCACGGCGGCTGGTCGGTATCGAACTCCATGATCCGCAGGTTGGGCGCGATCGCGCACAGATGCGCGCTCATCATCGTCGCCAGATGGCTGTAGAAGTTGTGCGGCGCAACGTTGACCTCGTACGCATCGGCCATGCTCGCGACCTTGAGCGACTCCGCCAGGCCGTTCCAGGGCACGTCGATGATGATCACGTCCATGGCGCCGTGCTCGAAGAACGGCCGGTACTCGCGGCGACCGAACAGGCACTCGCCGGTCGCGATCGGAATCGTGGTGTGGTCGCGAATGTAGCGCAGTGCCTTTGGATCGCGGGTGTCCATCTCAGCCCAGAACAGCCCAAACTCCTCCATCGCCCGCGCGACCTTCAGAAAACCTTCGGTCTTGTAGTTGAAGTTGAGGTCGACCAGGATGTCGACGTCGTTGCCCGCGCCCTCGCGGAACGCCTTGAGCTGGTCTCTGATCGCATTCAGGGCGTACCGCTCTGGATTCAGCTCGGGAAAGCTGGCGCCGCGCGCGAAGCCTGGCGTGTGGCCGCGCGGATTGCCGTCCTGCAGGAGCAGGATGTTGGTCTTGAGCGCCGAGTAGCCCTTGCTCACGACTTCCTTGCCGAGGTCCACGATGTCGTCGAGCGACTTGACGGGCTTGACCTGCAGGTCGATCGCGCGCTGTCCGACGCGGTAGGTGCCGCAGTGCGACCAGTACAGCCTGATTTTTTCCCGCACAGGTCCGCCGAAGAGTTCGTAGACGGGTACTTCGAGCGCGCGGGCTTTGAGATCGAGCAGCGCGTTCTCGATCGCGCCGATCGCTTGCTGGATGAGGCCGCCCGCGGCCTGTCGCCGCAGCGCCTGCAACAGCGCCAAGTGGGCCTCGTAGTTGCGGGGGTCCTTGCCAATGAGGTGCGGCACGAGGCGGTCGATCACCGCTGGCAGGCCGGCGCCGCCGAAGGACTCGTTGTACTCGCTCCAGCCCGCCAGGCCAGTGTCGGCGGTCACCTTGAGGTAGTCGAAGGTGCGTCCGCCCGCGTCGGCCTGCAGTGTCTCGATGCGCTCGATCTTCAAACCACTACACCTCAATCTTCCTGAACTCTTCGAACCTGCGTACCGCCTCTTCCAGAGCGCGGAGCACCTCCTCGGGCGTGGTCGAGAATCGCCTCAGGTGGACGCGCACCGTGGTGATGCCCGCCGCTGCCAGGTCGGGAATTGGGCCATGCTCCTGCCCAGGTCCCCGTTCAGCGGATCGACTTCGTCGCACAGCTCCAGCTCGCTCGTGTTTCTGTTGGCTGCCGTGAACGCCTGTTTGAGCTGTGCGATGGCGTCGGCCTTCTGCGCGAGCGACATGCCGAGCCCGCCGTACAGCAGCCAGCCGTCGCCCAGCTCGGTGACCCTGCGGATGAGCTTCGGGGTGAAGAACCCGCCGAACCAGATCGGGATGCGCTCGTGTTCGAGCGGTCGGGGTGAGCAGTACATGTTGTCGAAGGTTGACGGTGCGGCTGTGGAAGCTGGCGGGCGCCTCCGACCACAGGACCCGACACGCTCTGAGCTGGTCGTCGAGCACCTGGCCGCGCTGCTCGAACGGAACTCCCAGGGTGTCGTATTCATCCTTGTGCCAGCGACCGAGACGCCCATCACGAATCGGCCCTGTGACAGCGCGTGCAGCGTGGCCGCCTGCTTGGCCAGCAGCCCCGCCGGCCGCAAGGGAGCAATCACGACCGCTGACAGCAGCTTGATGCGCTCTGTGCAGCCCGCCATCGCCGCGAGCGTTGTGAGCGGCTCGGGGATGGCCATCTCGAGGTGATGCGGCTGCCACCCGTGCCCCGATGTCAGCGCCCCCTCGCCCATGAGCACGTGGTCCGTGACGTCGACGAAGTCGACGCCGAGCGCATCCGCGCGTGCCGCGACCTCCAGGAGCCGATACTGCTGGTCGGGCGCATACATGGCGCCCTCAGCGGTCACGCTGAGCTTCAGCCTGCGGCCGCTTACCACCGTGGGTCATGCTACCCGCGGCCCCAGGTCTCGCTCACGCGCCCACTGGGGTGTGGGGGTGAGCATTGGTTAGAATGAACCGCCGCCAAGGCGGGGTAGCTCAGCGGTAGAGCAATGGATTCATAAACCATCGGTCGAGAGTTCGATTCTCTCCCCCGCCACTCATCAGAGTTGTTTATATCGGGGCGCTCGAGCGCTCGCTGTGACGGTTCGCGTGACGCCTCGTGTGGATGCTGGGCTCGAGAAGGAGCGTCACTCCCGTGCCCAGAAAAGACCCAGAGGCTCGCCGCGCCTACCACCGCGAGTACATGCGATATTGGTATCTGCGAAACCGCGATGTCCACCGCGCTTATGTAGCGAAAAACACGCGCGAACGGCGCAAGCTCGTCAAGGACTACCTCAACCAGCTCAAGCGTGCGCCGTGCGTTGACTGCGGCGGCAGGTTCCCGCCCTTCGTGATGGATTTCGACCACGTCCGCGGCGCAAAGGTCTCCATTCTCTCTAAGCTCAGTCGCGGCCGCGCAGGGTGGGACAAAGTGCTTGCGGAAGTTGCGAAGTGCGAAATCGTGTGCTCGAACTGCCATCGGGTGCGAACGCATCGCAGACGCAGCGGCGACGCGGTGCAGGCGAGCCAGATCGTGCCGCGCCTCGCGCCTGACTTTGTCTCTGTTCTCGTCTAACTAGGGACGCGGTGTCACAGCGGCGGGTCGCCGAAGAGCGCTTCGCGCAGCAGGCTGTCGGCGGTGAGCAGCACGTGTGAGGCAGCAGGGATCAGCAGCACGGGCGCCGCGAGCGGCAGCACCCGCTCGAACACCGCTACCAGCCCGAACGTGGCGCGCTGCGCCGGCGACTTGTCGAGCAGCCACCACAGCAACACCGCCAGGTGCAGCAGATACAGCAGCCGACCGAGCGCTGGCGCCACCAGCCCCCGCGGCGCGTCCGTGGCGCCGACCACGCTCTGCACGAACACCCCCTGCACCCGCAAGCGAGAGAAAGCGGTCGATGGCGCAAACAGGCCCTCGGACGCGTCGCCGACCAGCACCGGCACCAGCGCCGCCAGACTGCCGCGATGCGGCTCCAGCACCGCCAGGCTGGTCCGCAGCGCGAACAGAAACCGCCCGCGCCACCGACCTCGCGGCAGTTCCGCCGCCCGCGCCGCGTACTCAGCTGACAACTCGTCGTACAGCGCGAGGACCACGGCGCGTTTGCTCGGGAAATAGCGGTACAGCAGTCCGACGCTGACGCCCGCCTCGCGGGCGACGTCCCGCAGCGTCGTTTCATGCCACCCGCGAGTGGCGATCAGCCGAATCGCGGTCGCGTACAGCCGCTGGCGCGTGTGGAGGCCATGCGCGGTGGCGCCACGCGGCCGGCCGCGCGGCCGCGCCGCCCGCTCAACTGCCATTGTTTTTCATGAACATGTTCACTTATAATAACCACATGCTCTTGAACGCGCTCCAGGGCGTAGTGCGTCGGCGCATCCTGGTCAACTTCAAGGTCGATCCGGCGGTCATCCGGCGCCATGTGCCGGCGCCGTTCGAGCTGCAGCTGGTCGACGGCTGGTCGATCGCGGGCATCTGCCTGATCCGACTCGAGCACATGCGCCCACCGCGGCTGCCCGAAGCCGTGGGCATCGCCAGCGACAATGCCGCGCATCGCATCGCGGTCACCTGGCCGGATCGCGCCGGCCGTACCTGCACAGGGGTGTTCATCCCGCGCCGCGACACGGCGTCGCCGCTCAACGCGCTCGTGGGCGGTCGGCTGTTCCCGGGCGAGCACCAGCGGGCGCGCTTTCTGGTGCAGGACGACGGCGACACGATCGACCTGGCGATGCGCACCGCTGATGGGCGCGGCGATGTGCGGCTGCGCGCGCATGCAGCCGATCGACTCCCGGGCACATCGGTGTTCCCGAGCATGGCAGCGGCGTCCGAGTTCTTCGCGGCGGGCTCGGCCGGCTACTCAGCCACCGCCGCCGCTGGCTTGCATGGTCTGGAGCTGCGGACACTGGCCTGGCGCCTCGAGCCACTCGCCGTCGAGCTCGTGCGTTCGAGCTACTTCGCATACTTCCCAGAGGGCAGCGTGGCGTTCGACTCGGCGCTGCTCATGCGCGACATCCCGCACGAGTGGCACGCATTGCCCAGCCTCACGCCCGCGGCCGCACAAGCGCCGCTGTTATTCGGGCGAACTGGTCAGTGACGTCTGGGTGCTGTCGGGACTGGCACCGGCCACTCTTCGTTGACCGGAGGCCGACCCACGAGTAACGGCGATACCACGAACGGGGCCGCTACCAGCACCACCACCGCGGACACCAGGAACGGCGCCGTCGTGGTATCCCCAAACGCACTCGCCAGAGCGCCCGCCGCGAGGGCACCCACGATCGTGCCCAGTGAGTACACCGCGTAGAAGACCCCGAACGCGGTGCCGCGCTCGGCCGGGCTGCTGGCGTCGGCGACCAGCGCGGTCGCGGCGGGGAACAGCAGCCCGAAGCCGAGGCCGAACACGACCATCTCGCCATAGACCGCCAGTGTTTGGGGCCACAGGCCGAGGCCGAGCAGTGCCACGCCGATCGTCGCCAGGCCGATGGCCAGCGGCCGCTGTCTGCCGAACCGATCGGACTGGCGCGCCGCCGGGCCAGCCATGCCAATCATCGCCACCACGGCGTACACCGTGAACGCGTAGCTGCTGGCGCGCTCACCACCACCGCGCGCTTCGAGCATGATCGGCAGGTGCTCGATCAGCGCACCGACACCGATCGTGAAGCACAGAATGGCCAGGTAGCCGACCAGGAGCGATGGGCGCACGAGCACGCTGCCGATCTGTCGAGGATGGAGGGCGCGGGTGTCGCGGGCGATCTCCGGCTCGCGGGCGATCATGGACACGACAACCGCGGCCACCGCCAGCAGGATCGCCACCACCACAAACACCATGCGAATGCCGAACGCGCTTCTGACGATGCCGGCCATCGGGAAGGCGATCAAGGCAGCGATGGCGATGAACACGCCGGCCGAGCCCATCGCGCGGGCGCGTCGCTCAGGCGGGGCGGCATCGCCGATCAGCGCGAACGCGCCTGGTGACAGGACTGCCGTTGCGACGCCGTGCACTGCTCGCAACACGATCAACTGGTTTGCGTCGCGGGCAACAACGTGCAAGGCAACAGCCGCCGCGGACACGGCGAGGCCGGCGACGATGATGGGCTTGCGGCCCCAGCGGTCGAGGGCGAACCCGGCCGCGACGTTGCCGACGAGATTGGCGATCGAGTACGCCGCCACCGCCACGCCGGTGACCCACGCCGAGGCATCCAGCTCGCGCGCGTACGGCGCGACGATGGGGAAGCCTGCGAACAGGTCGACAAACGCGGCAAAGACCACCAACCGCGCCGCCCAGACCGCTCGTTGTTGCACGAGCTTCCGAGGATACAAGCCGGTCTTGGAAAGGCCCCAGGTTGGTGGTAGCTTGGGAGATTAAGGGCGGCCGCGGTTCGGCGCAGGGGCACCATCACAAGTGGGGCCGCCCGCGGGAGGGTGAGCGTATGTCCAGCCCTGTCGAGCGCAGCGAGTTGGCCCGACCACCAGACGGTCCAACACGTTTCACCAGACGTCGGCTGCTTGGCTTATGGGGAGCCGGCGCACTCAGTGTGGCGCTGGCCAGCGCGTGCGGTGGGCAGGCGCCTGCCGCCGCACCGACTTCGGCGCCGGCCGCGGCACAGGCAGGCCCAGGCGGCTTCAGCGGCGGTGGGACCCTGAAAGTGCTGCTCCGCGCGCACTTCGTGCCGGCCTACGACACCTGGATCGACAAGTGGGCAGCCGAGTGGGGCGGCAAGAACAAAGTCGAGGTGCAGATCGACCACATCCTGTCGGCTGAGCTGTCAACCAAGATCCCCGCCGAAGTCGCCGCTACGGCTGGTCACGACATCTACGCCCTGACCCGCTCGGGTGAAATGCCGCTCTACAACAAGCAGCTCGTCGATGTGAGCGACCTGGCCAAGCAAATTGGCGATGCCTACGGCGGCTGGGTCCCGCTGGGCGAGCAGATCGGCTCGTTCCAGGGCACCTGGAAAGCCGTGCCCGAGTTCTTCATCGACTTCCCGGGCATGTACCGCAAGGACATCTTCGACGAAAACAGCTTGAAGCCAGTCGAGACCTGGGACGACCTGCTCCAGACCGGCACGCTGCTGAAGGGCAAGGGCCATCCGATCGGGATTGCCATCAACCAGAAGAGCAACGACGCCAGCAATTCGTGGACGTCCATGTTGTGGACGTACGGCGCCTCGACAGTCGCCGCGGACGGCAAGACCGTCACGATCAACTCGCCGCAGACCAAGGAAATGCTCGGGTTCGCGATCGAGCTCTACAACAAGACGATGACCAACGAGGTCCTGTCGTGGGACGACACGGGCAACAACCTGCTGCTCGCGTCGGGCACCGCCTCGTGGATCCAGAACCCGATTAGCGCGCTGCGGACGATCGAGAAGGAGAACGAGGAGCTCGCCAAGAAGATTCTGCTCTCGAATCCGCCGTCGGGGCCGAAGGGGCGCCACACACCGGTGTCCACCAACGCGTTCGGGATTGCCAACTGGGCCAGCTCGGTGCCCGCCGCGAAGGCGTTCCTCACCGACTACTACCAGGTGGTGAGCGAGGGCATCAAAGCCAGCGAAGGCTATAACCAGCCGCTGCTGAAGAACCTGCGCAAGAAGCCGATGCCCTTCCTCGGTGAAGATCCACGGTTCAACATCCTGCAGGACTTCGACCAGTACGCGCACGCGACGGGTTGGCCTGGATCGCCGTCGGTCGCGGCGGGCGACGTCGAGGCGAACTGGATCGTGCCACTGATGGTCGCGCGGGCGGTCCAGGACCGCGACATCAATGGCGCGGCCGAGTGGGCGCAGCAGAAGATCGAGGCGACCTACGCCAAGTACTGAGGATGACTGCCTCATCCTGAGGCGAAGCCGAAGGATCTACGGTAGAGAGACATGCCTCATCCTGAGGCGAAGCCGAAGGATCTACGGTAGAGAGACATGCCTCATCCTGAGGTGTAGCCGCAGGATCTACGGTAGAGAGACATGCCTCATCCTGAGGCGAAGCCGAGGGATCTACGGTAGATCCTTCGCTGCGCTCAGGATGAAGCGTCCGCTGCGCTCAGGATGAAGCGTCCAGTGCGCTCAGGATGAAGTGCGCTCAGGATGAAGCGTCCAGTGCGCTCAGGATGAAGCGTCGGTTTAGCCGATGGCGACGACAGCCTTAGCCCAGCGCGCGCCTTCGCGGCGGTTCCTGTCCCGCTATGCGGGCTACGTGCTGGTGCTGCCGGCGGTCATCTACGTGCTCGCGCTGGTCGGGTTTCCGCTCATTCTCGGCGTCTGGTACAGCCTCACCGACGTCACCGTGGCCCGTGAGGGCCAGTACATCGGCCTCAGGAACTTCGTCGACGCGACCAAAGACCCGACGTTCCGCCTGGCGGTCCGCAACACGCTCATCGTGGCCGTGGTTTCCACCTTCGCCAAGATCACGCTGAGCGTCGCGCTGGCGTTCCTGATGCTCGGCGCCTTCCCGGGCCGGCGGATCGTGCGCGCGCTGTTCGTCCTGCCGTGGACCGTGCCGATCGCGTTGAGCACGATCAGTTGGAAGTGGATGTTCCACTCGCAGTACAGCGTGATCAACTGGCTGCTGCTCAAGATCGGCATCATCGACCAGAACATCCAGTGGCTGGGCACGCCGGTGGCGGCTATGGCCGCGGTCATCCTGGTCAGCACCTGGCGCGCCGTGCCTTTCGGCGCGATCGTCGTGCTGGCCGGCCTGACCGCCGTCCCGTCGGACGTGGTCGACGCCGCGCGTATCGACGGCGCCAACTGGTGGGCCCGCTTCCAGAAGGTGATCGTGCCGATCATCGCGCCAATTCTGTTCATCGCGGTCCTGTTCGACCTGATCTTCACGTTGACCGAGCTCACGGTGGTGTACCTGCTCACCGGCGGCGGACCGGTCGATCAAACACAGGTCATGGCTAACTACGCGCTGCAAGTCGGTATCTCCGGATCACAGCTGGGCTCGGGGGCGGCAATCGCGCTCTTCCTGCTGCCCGCGCAACTCCTGCTGACCGTGCTGGTGCTGCGCTCGATCGCCCGCCGCGAGGGACTCTAGACAATCACTATGGCGACAGTCGCCGCGCGGACAAGAACCAGCGCCGTACCCCACCTGCGGCCGTGGTGGCGGCTCACGCGCACCCAGCGCGGACTGCTCCTGCGCGGCCTGGCGGTCACGGTTTACACGGTGGTGACGGCGTTCCCCTTCTACTGGATGGTCATCACCATCTTCAAAGTCAACAGCGACCTCTACAACCCGACCAACAACCCGTTCTGGTTCAACGCACCGCCGACGCTGAGCAACGTGCAGTACCTGCTCGAGCAGACCCGGTTCGGCACGTGGATGCTGAACTCGCTGATCATCGGCACCGCGGTGGTCGCGATCACGCTGCTGGTTACCGTCCCGGCCGGCTACGCGCTCGCGCGACTGCGGCTGCCGTTCGCGCATCCGCTCGGCATCGCCATCTTCGCCACCTACCTGGTGCCGCCCAGTCTGTTGTTCATTCCGCTCACGCGGGTGGTGCACCAGTTGGGACTGCAGAACACGATCTGGTCACTGGTGGTGGTGCTGCCGACCATCTCGATTCCGTTCACCGTGTGGCTGCTGATGGGGTTCTTCAAGAATGTCCCGTTCGAGATCGAGGAGGCCGCGCTGGTCGACGGCTGCACTCGCCTGCAGGCGGTCATTCGCGTGGTGCTGCCGATCAGCCGCGCGGGACTGGCCGCGGCCGGGATGTTCGCGTTCGCGATCTCGCTGCAAGCGTTCCTGTATCCACTGGTGTTCACGTCGAGCACCGCGGTGAAGCCGGTAACGCTGGGCGTGGTGACCGATCTGATCCGCGGCGACGTGTTCTACTGGGGCTCGTTGATGGCGGGCGCGTTGTTCTCGGGAGTGCCGGTCGCGGCGCTGTTCACGCTGTTCCTGGACGACTTCGTCGAGGGCGTGACCGGCGGTTCGATCAAGTAGCCGGGCCCTGTCATCGTGAGGCGAGCCGGAGCCTGCCCTCGAGCGAAGCGAAGGGAGCCGAAGGATCTCGCGTTGCAGCCGAGATCCTTCGCTGCGCTCAGGATGACAATTTGGCGAGCTTCTGGCGCGCCAGCAGCATCGCCTGGGCACGATTATCGACGCCGAGCTTATGCAGTATGCGTTCGACGTGGGTCTCGGCGGTGCGCACGCTGATCACGAGCTCCTCGGCGATCTCGCGATTCGATAGGCCGCGACCAAGCAGCGCGAAGACCTCCTGCTCACGTTGGGTCAAGGCCTCGCCGCCGACAGGCACCTCGCGCGCCACTGCCGCACCGGGGCGAGCGCGGCGGCGCTCCAGCTGCATCTCGGCCAGCATCGCCAGCCGACCAAACGCCGCCAGATCGGCGCGGTCGAACAGATCGCCCGAGGTCGGCACGCCCAGCAGCCACAGCCCCAGCAGCGAGCCGCTGCCGGCGCGCAGCGGCACCAGCAGTCGGGCGCCGGTCAGGTACCACGGCTGCGTGCCGGCAGTCTCGGCCGAGATGTTCGGCATGCTGGCGTAAGCCGGCAAATCCTCAGGCGGCGCGATCAGCAGCGGACCATCGGCGCCACGCGTGACCTCAACCAGGGACGGCGAGGCCAGCGATACGTTGGGCAGCAGGATCCCGGCATCGACCTCGAACGCGTGTGACTCTTCGGCCGGCACCGCCAGCCAGCCACCCGACAGAGCCAGCGACTGCGGCACCTGGCGACACAGGAAGCGCGCAATAGCGTCAGGCGGCTGCGGCTGGCTGAGCAGCTCACTTGCCTGCTCGAGCACGCGCGCGCGAAGGAAGCGCTGGCGGTAGACGTAGCGATCGAGCGCGGCGTGGAGCCGTGCGCGCAGCGGATGGGCCAGCGCGGCGGTGACCAGGACCGCCACGATTGCCACGGTCGGATCGCCCGCGGCGCCAATCGAGGGTCCCAGCACCGAGGCGACCAGCCGGCCAGCGACTACGACCAGCACGAGGTAGGCGCCAAGCAGCAAACCGGCGAGGATGCCCCAGGTGATGCTGGCGCGTACGACCCGGTCGACCTCGAATAGCCGATAACGCAGGACCGCGAACGCGACCGAAACGGGAAAGACCAGCCACGCCAGCGACACGATCGAGCTGACGATCGCCGGCACCCCGTCGGGCACCAGCACGCGAGCGATGCCATCGGCCACCTTGACGCCGACGCCGACCGCGAGCCCCCAGCGCACCCACCCCAACTGGGCGCGCGCGAGCGGTGTTGCTGGGTTGCGATAGCTGAGCTCCAACGCCAAAGGCGCGCAGATGAGCAGTGCCGCGAAGAGCAGGCCCGACGTGATCGCCGCAAGTCCCGCACCGCCGAGCAGCATGCTCAGCGGCACGACCAGAAGTGAGGTGATGTACAGCGGTCCGATGGCTCGGCCAAAGCGAGCGTAGAGCGCCCCGGGCGCCGGAAAGATCAGAAAGAAGTGCAGCAAGGCGACCGCCCCGAACAGGGCGATGATGCCCGAGACCTGGTCGAGCAAGGTGGCGCTGGTGGCGGTGCGCTGCGTCCAATGCCACAGATCGGACGGCGTGCTGACCGCCAGCGCGAAGGCGAACGCCAGCAGCAAGCGCGCGGGCAGCGAGTCAGGTCGGACCCACGCGACGCAGGCGCCTACGGCCACGATGGCGATGCCGAGCAGCGCGGCCAGCGCCAGGTTGAGCACAATGCTCGGGCTGGCCAGGCGCGACTCGAGGACTAGCGGGACCACGCGCGACTCTTGACCAGGCGACATCACGCGCAGCGTCGCTGGGGTCGCGGCCCGCCGATTGTGGTACGTCTGGTGGATGTCAAAGACCATCGGGTTGCCGTCGACCGAGACGACCACGTCGCCAGCACGGACGCCCGCCTGGTCAGCTGGACTGCCGGGCTCGACCTCACGGACCAGGGATGGCTGGCCGGCAGCGATCTCATGCGGCTGCGGGCGCAGGATGCCGTCGAACCCGGCCGGGGCGTTCAGCGCCCAACCGAAGCCGAGCAGAGCCAGGTAGGCGATTGCGCCAGCAATAGCCAGGCCCCGTGCGAACAGCGTGTCAACACGCTCCCCCGTGTTCACGGGCCGCGATGATAACCAACGCCGCGCAAAATCCGTAGCCACGTACGTAGCCCTACTGACGACCGGACACGAGTGCGATTCGCATCCTCAGGGCACCGGGCAGGCAGGACGCCCGGCCAGCCAAAGGGAGGACATCGATCTCATGTTCGGTTCGACAGTCACAGCAGCACACATCCGCGCAGGCGCTATCGTCCTGGCAACCAGCCTCGTCGTCGCGTGCACGCAGGCGGCGCCCACCGCCACCGGTAACCCGGTCGCGACCAAGCCGAGCGGCGCGGTGCTCAAGATCGCGTCGCCGATCCAGAACGGCGTCGTGGGCGCGGCGGCGGTCAAGGTCAGCGTCACCTACGACGGGCCGAAGCTCATCCCGGGCGCCGAGGCCAAGAAGCTGGACGACTATCACCTGCACTACTTCCTGGATGAGGACGCGACCGCCTTCGTCAACGGGGCCAGGTCGATCCCCGCCGGGAACCCGCACATCGTGCACTCCGCGGCCACGGAAGTCACGTTCGACAACCTGCCCGCAGGCAAGCACACCGTCACCGTCGTTATGAGCGGCAACAACCACGTACCGGTCACTCCTGCACTGACCGATACGGTGTCATTCACCACGGAGTAATCCATATGGCAATCGCAACTCCCATGGTGCAGACAGGCGCGGCGGCCCACCGCCGCGCCGATCTCGCACTCGCCACAGCGGCGGGCGCCGGACTCATGGTGGGCATCGCCGAGAGCCTGTTCTTCGCCTACGCGCTCGCGCGCAGCCCGCTCGAGCGCGCCCTCGGCCGCAACATGTCTGGCGCCAACGTCCTGGACATTGTCGACCTCAGCGCGCTGATCCTGATGAGCCTCGCGCCGATCGGCGTCGGCGTGGCATTCGCCTGGCTCCTGCGTCGACCGGTCGCGCTTTGGCGCGTTGCGTTGGCTGGCGTGAGCCTGCTCGTGGCCAGCCTGCTTGGCGTGGTGATCGCGGCGGGCTTCGAGGCAATCGGCAGCTCGGTCAACGTCCTGCTGCTGTTCCGCGCGGCGTTCACGCTAGCCAGTGGCACGGCTGCGCTGCTGTGCACCTGGAGCGTGGCGCGGCTGCTGCGTATCGACGGCGCGTTGCCCAAAGCCCTGCTGGTGGGCGCGGCGACGGCCGGCGCCTACCTCGCTTTCGTACTGCTCATCGACCTCCAGCCGGGCTGGCGCGTGGGTGGCGGCGACATGGCCATGCCGCGCGTGGCCATGCTGGGCAATCTGATCAGCGGCACGCTCGGCGGTACCCTGGCCTTCCGCCTCCTGCACCGCTGATGATCACGCACGCCAGCGTCTACGACCCGCCCCGTGAGGGCAAGACGCTGCGCGTGCTGATCATGCGTTTGTGGCCACGCGGCATCAAGCGCAGCGCTATCGACGTGTGGCTCAAGGACGCCGCGCCCAGCGTTGAGCTGCTGCGTTCGTACAACAAAGAGGGCCTGCCGTGGGAGGAGTTCGCGGCGCGCTACCGCCAGGAGATTTTGGAGGAGCGGCCCCACGTGCTCCAGCAGCTCGCGGACCTGGCGCGCGAGCACGGCGCTTTGACGCTGCTGTGCCACGAGCGCATCCCACCCCACGAGCACTGCCACCGCCTGTTGCTGACGGACCTGCTCGGCGAAGCGCGATAGCCTTCGCCACATGGCTGCAAGTGAAGCGCCGATGGTGCTGCGCCAGAGCGAGATCCAGCCGTTCGATCGTGGCTCGGGCGTGAGGACCATCCCGTTGCTCGGCAAGTGGAACGCCGAGGGAAATCAGGTCACCACGGGCATCACGATCTTTGGTCCGGGCACGGGCATTCCGCTGCACACGCACAACGTCGAGGAGACGGTGCTCATACTCAAGGGCGATGCCCTGGTCGAGCTGGGTGAGCAGACCCTCGAGCTCACCGAGGGCGATGCCACGTGGGCGCCAGCCGGCGTGCCGCATCGCTTTGCCAATCGCGGCAGCGGTCAGATGCGCATCTACTGGGTCTACGGCGGGCGCTACGTCACGCGCACCAACTGCGCGACCGGGGTAACCGTGGAGCACCTGTCAGCGGAGGACCGCGGCGCCGTACATAGTTCTGACCATTCTTAGCCCGCAGCCGCAATCTACATAGACCGGACGACGAGCAAGCGCGCGCGACGGCCTAGTGTTTGGCCCACATCTAATCCAGGGGGTCCACGCATGAAGTTCCTCGCTCTCGCAATCCTCGCCGCAATCGGCATCGCGGCGACCACGCCCTTTTCGGTTCCGGCCTCGGCGCAGTCCATCGAGCCTTCGCGCACTACCGATGCGGTGCGTGATGACTTCATCGCGGCGGGCTACGACGCAAGCCCCGCGACGATGTGGTGGACGAACCGAGTGACGACGTTTTCGGCACGCGACGCCAGCCGCGATCGAATCCTGATGGTGCTGGTCTTCCCGTCGCTCGAGGCCGCGCAATCCGAACGTCTGCAAGCAGCCGCGAACGACGGCGATGGAAACGTCGCCAATCAGCATCCACTCCTTGTGCCCGGCTACGGCCCAAGCGAATGGCGAGGCAACGTGGCGATCGTGCAATCCAGTCAATCTGCCCTGGCTCGGCTGTACGTTGCCCAGTACGACGACGGCCAGTCGATCCTGGTGCGAACTGGCGACGACGAGACGGATGCGCTCGCAATGCGCCCCATCCAGGTCGGTCGAGCGGTCGATGCCGACGTGCTGGCAATCCTCGCCCCGTCCGCGGTGGTCGATCTGTAGCATTGCCAGGTGGCGCGAAACGCGCCATAGTGGGCCACGCGCACTCGGGGGATCAGCGCATGCCACTCGATTCAGCTCTGAGCCGCCGCACGCTTGTGCGGCGGCTCGTGCTCGGCTTCGGCCTCGCGCTTGCCGCCGGGTGTGGTCTGCCCACGGCATTGCCAACATCCAGGCGCGTCGCCCGACCCGGCTTTCTCGAGTTTCCGATCAACCTGAAAGCAGCCGATGCGCTCGGGCTGGCCATCCCGCGGCAAGTGTTGGTGCAAGCCACCGAGACCATCCGATGAGAGGGCCGACTCGCAGGCAGCTGCTCGGAGCTGCCGTAGGTACCGCGGGCGTCGCGGCGGCCGCGACGTTGGTCGCCAGGCAAACTCAGCTCTTCGCTTCGCCGGCCATCGCGCACATTGGGTATCTCGGCTCCGATTCACGGCCTGGCCAGGAGCGCTACGCGGCGCTGGTGGACGGGCTGCGCGAGCTCGGGTACGTCGAGGGTCGCACCATCGCCATCGAGCGCCAACAGAGTCAAGACCCGAGTGGCGCAGTGTTTCCGGGCATGGCCGCGGAGTTGCTCCGTCGCGGAGTTACCGTCATCGTCACATCCAGCACGCCCGCACTCGTCGCGGCCGCGCAGGCCACGCAGACGGTTCCGATCGTTGCCGCTGGCCCGCACCGCGATCTGCAGGACCTCGGACTGGTCGACAACCTGGCGCGGCCCGGTCGGAACGTCACCGGCTTGCTGCCCCATCCGGGCCTCGACACGAAAGGCGTCGAGCTGCTCGCGCAAACGATCCCTGGCCTCGAGCAAGTGGGATATCTGTTCAACCCGGCCACACCCGGCGTACTCGCCCAGGTTGGGCGCGCGCGGAAGGGTGCTGAGGAGCTCGGCGTCGAGTTCCTCGAGCTGCCGGCGCGCGTGCCCGACGACATCGACGCCCAGTTCGAAGCAGCAACCATGGCTGGAGTGGGCGGATTGATCGTGTCGACCGATTTACTTTTCGGCGATCCGTCAGGCTGGCGAGTCGTGCCGCTCGCGCTCCGCTTTCGACTACCCACGATCTACAAACAGACTGACGGCTACGTCGACCAGGGAGGCCTGATGGCGTATACGTCGGACTACAAAGCCTTTCACCGGCGGGCGGCGACGTTCGTGGACAAACTGTTGCACGGCGCCAACGCGGCCGACTTGCCAGTTGAGCAAACGACCACGTTCGATTTCGTCATCAATCTCAAGACCGCCGAAGCGATGAACCTCACGATCCCGCGGAATGTGCTGGTGCAAGCGACCCAGCTGCTTCAATGATTCGACAGCCACTGTTCCGCAAGTACGTGGCGGTGTTGGTGCTGCTGGTCAGTGGCACCCTCGCGATCAGCGGCCTGTTGCAGCTGGCCTTCGCGTTGCAGGGCAACCAGGCCGTCCTGGTTGCCCTGCAACGCGAAAAAGCAATCGGCGCGGCAGCCCGTATTCAAGCCTTCGTCGACGATGTCGAACGGCAAATGAGCAGCGCGGTGCCCGCGCCACTGTTGGCAGTGGGTCCGATCTCGCCCGAGCAGCGGCGAGACGAGCTGTTGCGGCTGCTCCGTCAGGTGCCAGCGATCTCCGATGTGACCTACCTGGACGCGGCCGGCCGCGAGCAGGTTCACCTCTCGCGCACTGCGATCAGCGCTCTGGGCAGCGGTGTCGACCGATCCGGCGATCCTTCGTTTGCCCTCGCCCTTGGCCACAGCACGGTGTTCGGCGAGGTGTACTTCCAGGGGCAGTCCGAACCGTATATGACGGTGAGCGTCCCGGAGCAGCAGCCCGGTAACGGAGTCACGGTCGCTCAAGTCAACCTGAAGCTCATCTGGGACGTCGTCACCCACCTTCAAGTCGGTGACGCAGGCTACGCCTACGTCGTGGACCGCCGCGGTCAACTGATCGCTCATCCCGACCTCAGCCTTGTCCTGCAGCACCGCGATCTGAGCGCACTGCCGCAGGTGCGGGCCGCGCAGGCCACGGTGGTCTCGCCGCGAGAGCCGACCATCGCGCGCGACCTGAACGACCGGCAAGTGCTGACAGCGCGCGCCGTCATCGAGCGGCTCGGCTGGTCGGTCTTTGTCGAGCAACCGCTAGAGGAGGCGTTCGCGCCCCTGTATTCGCTCGTGGCCAGCACTGCCGTCGTGTTGGTTGGCGGCCTCGTGCTGGCGGTCCTGGCCAGCCTCGTGCTGGCACGGCGCCTCACACGGCCGATCCAGCAGCTGCAGCTGGGGGCGGCGCGAATTGGTGCCGGCGCGCTCGATCAGCGCATTGATGTTCGCACCGGCGACGAGCTCGAAGCGCTCGGCGACGCCTTCAACAGCATGAGCTCCCAGCTACGCGAGTCGTACGCGACCCTAGAACAAAAAGTGGACGAGCGGACGCGTGATCTGGCAGCGGCGCTCGAGCGCCTGCGCGCACTCGGCGCGGTCAGCGAGACCGTGAGCTCCACACTCGATCTCGAGGCAGTGCTGTCCACCGTGGTCGCACACGCCGTGCAGCTTTCGGCGGCCGACGAAGGCGCAATCTACGAGTAGGACGAGCCCGCGCGCGAGTTCAGGCTGAGCGCAACGAGCGCCGTGAGCCACCAGGCCGCGGACGCATTCGGTGGCGTGCGTGTTCCGCTGACGGGCTCGATCCTGGGGCGCGCGGCAGCCGAACACACCGTCGTGCACGTAGCAGACGTCCACGTGCCCCCATGGAACGAGTTCGAGGATCCGATCGAGCGCGCGGGTGCGCGCGCGCTGCTGGTGGTGCCGCTGCTGCGGGACGAGCGCATCGTCGGCGGACTCGTCGTGTGGCGCGCCACGCCCGGCGAGTTCGGCCTCGACACCATCGACGTACTCCAGACATTCGCTCGACAGTCGGTGCTGGCGATTCAGAACGCGCGCCTGTTCCAGGAGATCGATCGCAAGAGTCGCCAACTGGAAGTCGCCAGCCGCCACAAATCTGAGTTCCTGGCCAATATGTCCCACGAGCTGGGGACGCCGCTCAACGCGATCAACGGCTTCTCACAGGTGCTGATGGAGCGCTTGCACGGCGATCTTACGAGCAAGCAGGAGGCGTATCTGCAGGACATCCTCGGCTCCGGCCGGCATCTGTTGTCCCTGATCAACGACATCCTCGACTTGTCGAAGGTGGAGGCGGGGCGCACGGAGCTCGAGCCCTCGACTTTCTCGCTGGCCGAGGCGCTGCAGAACGGCTTGACGATGATCCGCGAACGGGCAACCGAGCGAGGTATTGCCGTCGGGTTGGACATCGACCCGTCGGTTGACTGTGTCGTTGGCGATGAGCGCAAGGTCAAACAAATCGTCTTCAACCTGCTTTCGAACGCGGTCAAGTTCACGCCCGACCACGGGCGAATCGACGTGAGCGCGCGGCGCATCGAATCCGAGCTGCATGTCTCGGTGCGCGACACGGGGATTGGGATTGCGCCCGCCGATCAGCAGCGCATCTTCGAGGAATTCGCGCAGGTCCGCACGGGTGCCCTGCATCACTCGACTGAGGGCACCGGATTGGGGCTGGCTCTGGCACGCCGCTTCGTGGAGCTGCATGGTGGGCACATCTGGGTTGACAGCCAGCCAGGTATTGGCAGCACCTTTACCTTCAGCCTGCCGCTCACCACCGTCGCCGTAGGGACCGTTCTCACTCGGGCATGAGCGCTCCGAAACTCCTGCTAGTCGACGACGAGCCGCGCAACATTCGCCTGCTCGAAGCGGTCCTCGAACCGCGTGGCTACGCTCTGATCTCAGCCGCGTCGGGGCTGGAAGCGCTCGACAAGGTAGCGACCGAACGACCCGACCTGGTGCTGCTGGACATCCTCATGCCCGACCTCGACGGACACGAGGTTTGCCGCCGCTTGCGCGCCGACCCGGCGAACCAGATCCTGCCTGTGGTCATGATCACCGCTAGCGGAGATCAGCAGCGCGTGCGCGCACTCGAGTCCGGTGCGGACGACTTCATTCAGAAGCCGTTCGACACCGGCGAGGTTCTGGCACGTATCAAATCGCTCTTACGAATCAAGGGTTTCCACGACATCATTCAGCAGCAAGCAGCCGAGTTAGCCGTACTCAATCGCGACCTCGAGCAGCGCGTTCAGGAGCAGGTCGCTGAGCTCGCGCGACTCGGCCGACTGCGACGCTTCTTGTCGCCCCGCCTCGCCGAGCTGCTCGTATCGGCTGAGGGCGAAGCACTACTCGAGAAGCACCGACGGCAAATCGCGGTCGTGAGCTGCCAGCTCCGCGGGTTCGCGGAGCTGGCAGAAACGGCCGAGCCCGAAGAGGTACTGGACGTCCTCCACGACTACCACGCGATGGTGGGCAAGCTGACAACGCCCACCGAAGCAAGCGTTGGACAGCTGAGCGCGGACGAGATCGTGCTCTTCTTCAACGATCCGCTGCCGGTCGACCAGCCTGCCCTCGATGCAGTGCGCCTCGCGATTGCGCTGCGTGAAGCAGTGGCCGAACAGGCGCGGGAGTGGCAGCGACGCGGATTCGCGCTGCGCTTCGCGGCGGGCGTGGACTTTGGCTATGCGACACTCGGCAGCGTTGGCTTCGAGGCGCGCAGCGAGTACGCGGCGGTAGGGCCTGTGGTCTATACGGCGGTCCGTCTCCGCGAGGCGGCGCCGCCGGGTCAGATCTTGATCGTTAATCGCGCCCATCTCGCGGTCGAGAACGACGTCGAAACGAGGCCGATCGGCGATCTACCGGCCGCGAATGGGCGGCGATCGATCACGGCCTTCGAGGTCGTCGGCTGGCGTGCGGACAAAGCCGCGCTACCGGCGATGCAGGAGCCTGGGGGTGTGCTCACGGCGCGCGAGCGCGAAGTCGCCGCGCTGATCGCGCGGGGCTACACCAATCGACAGATAGCCGAGGCACTGGTGGTTGCGGAGCCCACCGCGGTGCGCCACGTCGCGAACATCCTCAACAAGCTCGACCTGAGCTCACGCGCGCGAGTCGCGGTATGGGCCGTCGAGCACGGCCTCGGCTAGTCCTGCAGCGGTCCGAGGCCGAACAGGATCGCGTGGACGTAGTCGGCGACGTCCTCCCGCTTCTCGACGCCGTCCAGCACCATCGACTCCATGACCGGCACCATGCCCGGAGCGATCTCGTGCAGGTCCTGGATCACTGGCCGATCGTTACGCGAGCCACGCGGATCCGTCACGTACTCATGCAGCGCATCGGTCAGCCCGTTTTCGTCGACGAGCAGGCGAAACACGCTGGACTTGGGTCGCAAGATGGTCTCGCGGTTGGCTGGGCGCGGCGGTGCCATGCGCGAACGGTAGCACGCAGGATTTGCGCCATGCCGCGCACGTTGTACTAAGGATCTAGGACTGCTCGAAGGCCTCCAGCGTGAGGTCCGCGGTTGAGGCGTCGAGCATCGATACCTCGACGGTGTACACGCCATCGGCCGGCAGCCGCGTCGGTGCGAGCGGCGCACACGAGCTGGTACTGGCGATCTCCTGGCGGTCGGATCGCAACAGCCGGGTGGTCTCGTTCCAGCAGCCCGGTTGCGTGTTTGGTCCTGTCGCGCCGTCAGCGGTGCGCTGCACCAGGCCGATGCGCTGCCCGGCGCGGCCTTCGAGCTCGAGCCGTGCGCGCTGGCCGGGCGCCGACGTGGTCACCGCCACCGGTGGCCCGCCGACAGTCAGGGTGGCGGTGACATCGGGCGGGACGTCGAAGATGCTCAGCAGGAGGTCGACTAAGTCGGTCGGCTCGCTACTGACCTCGATGAGGTACGTGCCGTCGCTCGGCAGTGCGATAGCCGGCAGCAAGCCGCAGTTGATTTCGCGAGCGAGCTGCCGTCCACCGGGCGCAACCAGGCGGGTCGCGTTGGTGGCGCAGCCGCCCTCGGAGCTCGGGCCAGGGTTGCCCTGGCTGCTGCGCTGGACGATGGTCACGCGCTGACCGCCCCTGCCCGCGAGGCTGAACCGCGCCACCTGCCCCGGCGCGAGCGTACGCGCTGCGATCGGCTTGCCGTCCGCGACGACGCCGATAGCTAACACCGACCCGCCGCTCTGAGCCGCGGTCGCGGCTGGCTGCGCAGCCACCGTGGTCGCCGCGAGCGTGGCCACCGGAGTCGCACCTGCTTGCGTCGGCGTCCTGTCGTTGGCAGGCGTGTATAGACGATCAGCACCAGCCGGATCAGCGCCAGTCGTCGACGGAGACCGTCTTGGCGTAGCTGGCGCCGAAGATGCGCCAGTAGCCATTGGTCTCACCGCCGACCACGACGACTCGGACCGCCTCGCGCGGGAACATCGGGATCAGCTCATCCGGCGCAGCCGCGAGCATCGAAGCGTACGGCTCTTCGCCAAACGTCGCGCGGGGATAAACGTAGTTCTGCACCAGCTGGTAGTCCCAGTACTCGCTGGCCTTCATCAGCGCGACCGAATACGCCCAGTCCTCGAGGTCCTTCTTGGCCGGGAAGGGTCCGCGTTCGGCGAACTGCCGCGCGGCGATGGGGTCGAGCACGAACAGCGGCTGCTCGCGCGGATCCATTCCCAGCAACATGTGCCGCACGTGCTCACGCCAGTGTTTTTCCCGCACGCCGAGAGTAAAGGCGGTGTGGCGGACGCCGCCGAAGACGCTGACGGCGCTGGTGGAACTGGGAAAACCAAGAGACACGTGGAACGGCTCCCAGGGTGAGGCCTCCTCGTTCTCGGCGAACGTGACATTGGTGAACGAGTAGCCATTGCCCTGCGAACCCATGTAGGTCACTCCGACCACCGACCCGCCCTGCAGGTTCTGCGACAGCAGCCCATATGCGCGACCAATCGTGGCGTTGGCGTGGTTGTAGGGACCCAGCGCGCCAATCCCGCCGCTCATGCCGATCTCGTGTCGAATCGGACCGTTGACCACGGCCATCGCCGCCGCCGAGCTCGTGGTACTTCCGCGCGCAGATACCCCGCTCGCTGCCAGGGCCAGGATGACTGGCAAGTACTCCGGCCGTGCCCCGGCCATCACCGCGTTGACCGCTACTTTCTCGACCGTGTACTCCCACGCCTCGCGGAACAGGGTCGGCCGCATGCGACCGACTACCTCGTCGGGCTTCCGAGAGGTGCCGGCAAGCATCGCCGCGACCCGCTCCTCGGTGGGCAGCACGATCGGCAGCATGTCAGTCCAGTGGTTTTCCAGGAACACCTGCTGCAGCTCGGCTTCGGCTGCCTGATCGACGAGCCGCGGCGTGGTGCGTTCGAAGACGGTTTTCTGAATTTCGTCGTCGCGGAAGGGTCGGGTCAAACCTTCGACGATCTCCTGCACCACCGGCCGCCTGGTGACCGGGTCCACGCCGTCGACGTACGCGCGCAGCTCAGCCGCGGTCTTGCCCATCACCGGCTGCGGCACGAACGCCGTGCGCATACCGGGCATGCCATTGAACCGCGCGACCGCGCGCACCACCTTCTCGAACACGTTAGTGTGCAGCGCGACCGTGGGCACCTGGTACTGGCTCTCGATTGTCATCGCGTGCGCGGCGACCGCCGGCGCACAGGTGCTTCAATGACCGACCCCAACGATGGCCGCGTGGCCCTCGGACTTGATCCGCGTCCACAGGTCGGGATCGTCCTTGGTGTAGACATTCGACAGCTGCACCAGCTTCGTACTCGTGTTGGGCAGGTTCTGCGCAAACCAGGCCTCGAGTTGCTGCAGGAGCAGGTCGGCGTCGTCGAAGCGGCAATCGACGAGGAAGATGGTCTTGC
>WNGE01000623.1_pt1 | contig 48050 bp, 45 predicted proteins | sample 5400651 | NCBI WGS metagenome assembly WNGE01 (sample SAMN13153370, study PRJNA577476) | soil metagenome | isolation source: 60 cm soil or saprolite under grassland replicate 2 | place: USA:California | collected 2016-06-15 | reverse complement strand
TCGTGATCGAATTTCATCGATTGGCCCAGGAGCAGGATCGCTTGAATCGGGGACTCAGCCTGGTAGAAATCGATTTACTCCGCTTTGCATCGCATGGATATACCAATAAAGAGATTGGAAAGGAAGTGTTCTGGAGTGAGGTCCAGGTCAAACGGAAGATGCAAGATATTTACCGGAAGTTGCAGGTCACGGACCGCGCACAGGCAGTCGCGCAAGCTATGCGTCATGGCTTAATCTAACTATTGATAAAGCGGAGAGAAAGAGGACGACCATGATCGAGTGTCCACAATGCGGAACCACGAATGAGGACGACGTCAAGAATTGTAAGGGATGCCGTATCAATATGTACTGGGCTTTCCAGCATTACGAAGAACTGGCAGCATTACGCCAGGCGAACAGTTTAGCACCTCGTCCTGAGTCAGCTTCTTTCTTGATCGAAACCAGCAAGAGAATTGATGAAGGACCTACCGTTGGTTGGCTACGTAACACGATCAAGAAGTTTGGCCTTAAAGGCGCAGGCAAAAAGGTGTCCACGATTTTAGAGTGAACGTACACAACGTTTAGATGGATGCCGAATGGATGGGAACTTTGCCCATCCATTCGGCATCCATCTACTCATGTACCTGTGGTGCATTGTGCCTTGAGGTACTGTCCCGGGCTCGGGTTCTTTTTCTTTTAATCCTGCTATCAATGGTAGCTTACCACATTGACTACGATTGTAGAACTAGCAAACTAATTCAAATAGGGAAACTATCGAAAAAGTAGATACTAAAGCATCTTTAAATGAGCCATCGGGAAATTGTTTGTATAGATACAACGCATATACTATATCTTGTGAAATAAAAATAAATAGTTCCTGAGTATTAGGAAAGGGGAGGTTCCTATGGCAACGAAGATCATAAATGAGGTACGACCGGTACCCGAGAATGGGTGGGTAACGCAAGGTGACGAATACGTAGGCTGCAGCATAGGCATTATGGCCCATAATGAAGAAGCCAATATTGAACGCACCATACACGCTGTCCTCCAACAGCAAGGTCCCTCTTTTCTCATCGAGGAAGTCTTCGTCGTTGCCAGCGGTTGTACAGATCACACAGTACCAATTGTAGCTGAAATTGCGCTCCAGGAGCCTCGAGTACGATTGTGTATTCAAGAGAAGCGTGAGGGCAAAGCCTCTGCAATCAACCTGTTTCTCAAACACGCCATCAGCCCGGTCGTCATATTAATTGGCGCTGACGTTATTCCCGAAGTCTCAGCCTTTGAGTATCTATGCGCTCCTCATAAAGATCCAAAGATTGGTATGGTTGGAGGTCGTCCAGTACCCGTGAATGATCCGACTACTTTTATGGGACACGCTGTTCATTTACTCTGGCGCTTACATGATCGGCTAGCTCGCACTCAGCCAAAACTAGGTGAAGTAATTGCTTTCCGCAATGTCATTTCAGGTATACCAATTGATAGTCCTGTCGATGAAATCTCTATTCAAGCACTCATTTCCCAACTCGGTTATCAGTTGATCTATGAACCTGCTTGTATTGTCTATAACAAAGGTCCACTCACCATCAGTGATTTTCTTAAGCAGCGCCGTCGCATCCATGCGGGGCACTTGCAAACCAGGGATCGGCAGAACTACGAAGCCTCCACGATGAAAATAAACCCGATTTTCCTCCAACTTATGGCCTGTCGCGACTTTACGATGAGTACCCCTAAGCAAGCTCTTTGGACTCTAGCTACAATCATGCTTGAAGGGTATGCACGCTTGCAAGGCTACCTTGACTATCGTCGTAAGCATGCATATCACATCTGGGAAATGGTGGACTCGACGAAAGACCTGGAGGCAGGCAAGCATAAGGTGCGAGTCAAGACCGCGAGGCAACTGAGGCGGTCCGTAAGCTCCTACCAATGTTGCGTACCAGGATCCGCAAAGAAGACAAACTTTCGATCAATGGGCCTGGCATTATGACTGCCGTCATTCGCGCTGAACAACACGGGGCTGAACTTGTGGCTAAGCGTATCCAGGAGGCAGTGCAAGCAGCGCCTGTTCGTATTGGAATGCGAAGTCGGGAGGTCAAAATTACGGTTGCCTATAGCTCACTTACATTTGCCTTGAAGGGTGTGGTCGAGAGCAATTCTTAATATGCGCAAGGATATCATTACACGAATAACTGTCTTAGACAACAGCATACAAAGGCGCTAATGTGAATAACGTGCAAAAGGTACAAGATTCCCTCTCTATTGGGGCTGTGATACAAGGGCGCTACGTCGTAGAAAGCCTGCTGGGCAAAGGCAGCTTCGGTAGCATCTATCTCGTATGGGATCAGCATAACAAGCAGAAGCTTTTTGTCCTGGCAGAGGTGATCAACCCACATGAGCAAGAAAGCTATCGCTTCACCCTTGAATATGTATCGCTCACCCCTTTTCGTGATCAAACATTGCCTCAAGTCCAATATGTTTTCAATGACGATAAGCTCAATCGAGCATACCTGCTCATGAGTTATATTGAAGAACCGAATCTTGAAATATTGCGTTTACAACAATCGGAGAAACGTTTTCCGTTATCCCAGGTTATGGCTCTGATGCTCCCGGTCATCAATGCTGTTACCTATCTGCACTACCAAAGTCCTCCTGTTATCCATCGAAACATTAAGCCAGCTACCATCATACCAACCATTGTCGGTGGGTCTGTGCTGGTAATGCTTGATATCCTTAAGGAATACGACTCGACCACAACTACGCTACACTACCTGACGCCTGGTTATGGAGCAACTGAACAGTACGAGGAGGAGTATAGCGCTCGTACTGATATCTATGGGCTAGGTGCAACGTGCTATACTCTGTTAACCGGTATTATTCCTCCTGATGCCCTCTATAGATCAACCCAACTGAGTAACGGAGAGATCGATCCTTTGCAGCCATTGCATGAGGTGATACCTCCCATTCCCACATTTATGGTTGAGACTATTCAGCGAGCGATGTCTATACATGCCGATGACCGCTTCTCTAGCGTCCAGCAGTTCGAAAAGGCTCTTAAAGCCGATCAAAGGTTACAAGAATCATCAATGTTGAAAATGCCCCTCATTTTACCGGAACTGGACGTGTCCCTGAAAGCAGATTCGGTTGCACAAAAGCCATTAGAGCCAATGATTGCACCAACAGGCACAACTCAAACCAATCCGGTGGAACAACAGTCACCAGAACCTTTCATTGTGCCATCTGTTCCAACAGTCCAGCAAGCACCTGTGCCTGAGGTTCCGCCTTTACTAGCGGTAACTGAAGAGCTACCTATGCCTGAGGTAGTGCAGTCAACCATGGCAAATGAGGAGCCACCTACGCCTGAAGCTGCGCCTGAGGTTGCGCCACCAGTTTCTGTAGCTCAGGAGCCACCTGTGCCTGAGGTAGTTGCGCCTGTCATAGCAGATCAGCCGCCTGTGCCTGAGGCAGAGCGATTGACCTTCATAGCTGAAGAGCCATCTGTAGCTGAGGTTACCCTTTCACCACTGATAGCTGAAGAGCCATCTGTGTCTGAAGTTGTGTCGTCAGCCCCGACTCAATCACCTATTATTTCGGAGAAAGCGGTAGAAACACCTGCGGAATCTTTGCCAGGACAGCCGCGTACTGTGCTATCCAGGGAACCAGGTACCTTACGGCCTGCATCATCCAGGCAGGCAGTTGAAAAACCTGCTGCATCTGTACCAAAACAGCCGCGTCGTCGGAAACCCAGTGTACTGCTTATTATACTCACATTAATAATGAGCCTTGGCATCGCTGCAGTTGTTTGGTCTGATATACCAGGTTATCCTGTTGCTCATTCTGGCGCCTCAACCCTAAGTGTGATGTCTTTCACACCAACACAAACACCTCCCTCTGTCTCATCCATCTATCCAGTGTTAACTGGAACATATAGCGGCACAATTTACGATTTATCAGTCGAAGTAAGCACAAGTATGGTGCTCTCTGGCATTCGACAAAGCCAGGGAAATATTAGTGGCTACCTCACTCTGGGCCCCAAACTGCAAGGCAGTGGCCCTTTTAGCGGAACCATCGATACCACTAAAGAACTGAAGTTCATAGTGACAGATACAGCAGGGAGTGTAACGCTGTTTTTTGAAGGAGTAATGCAATCATCGACCAGCCTGACCGGAGATTATTACCGTTGCAGTCCTATTGGCCTTAGTCAAGTCGGTCAGTGTAGTCAGGCTCCTGGTAGTTATGGTATTTGGAATATTGTTCTGACTTCATAAGGATTATCCTTATCTTTGTGGCTGCTGCCGAAGCCTTTCCTTCAGCAGGGGAGGCAAGTGGAACTATACCATTCTTCCACATAACGTCTCCCAATGAGACACTTATTTCGTGGCATTTTCTTAGGTCGTTAAGGGTGACTTTCTCGAACCCCATATGCTAAACCAGTCCCTTATAGATGAATGAAAGAGAGAGCATGCCAGATTCCTTTGAGTCAACTGAAGACCTACAAGAGCCTTCCCAACCTGTTTGTCCTGCCCTGCCTGTCCAACCTCCGGACGTACAGGCTCCCCCGGACTCTGTGCCTGTTGCAGCTCTTACGGGTGACCAGGAGAACCTGAGCATCCTCAACGGTCACCAAAATTTCTTTGTACCTGCTCTCTCCGATGCTGATCACCAGGTCATGATCCTGCATGTCAGCAATGGCACGTTCCAGCAAACGGAACAGGATGGAGTGGTCAAATCGGATGGTGCTGAAGACTCCCCCACCAATACTCAGACCTGGCAGGTGTTCTCTCACGAAATACGCGTGAAAACGGGGCTCCCTGGCACTGAGACATGGTCTCAGGAAAACGGACATAATGGCAAGCTGAGCTTTGACACTCTTGAACTTGAGGAAGCAACTCTGTCTCAGGAAAATGGACACAACGGCAAGCTGAGCTTTGACACCCTCGAACTTGAAGAAGCAACGCTGAAACGCTCTGTGGAGGAGGGTCAGGCATTAGTGCAGACCGCTACAGACGAACAATTCGAGGTTATACGCTACGCTGAGTGGCTGACTGCTGAAGCTAAGCGCAATATCGACGGCAGCCACCAGGAGGAAAGCGATAAGTATGCCGAGGACGCCTTAAAAACTGTCACCCTGAAAGGCCAGGAATTTCGTCCTTTCGCCCCTTTTCGACAGGCACTCTCTGCGTCCAAAACTCTGACGCGTGGGCAAGTCGTGATCCTGAGTACACTTATGCTCGGGTGTGTGCTCAGCCTGCTGTTCTATGGTATGAAGCTGGTCATAGTGATAATTGCCTTGATTACCTTGCTGTACCTTAGCTCTCTACTCCTGGACTTCTTGCTAGCCATGCTGGCACTCAACCAGTCAACGGAAGAACAGATCGAGGATGCGATCGTACACGCGCTGGCTGATGCGAACTGGCCACAGTATACGATCCTCTGTCCACTCTACCGCGAGGTCGAAGTGGTGCCCCAATTTGTGCAAGCAATGCAGGCGCTGGACTACCCGGCTGACAAATTGCAGATTCGCTTCCTCACTGAGGAAGATGATGTGGAGACACGCAAAGCCATCGCAGCGATGCACCTGCCACAACATTTCAGCATCGTGACTGTACCCGCTGGTCAACCACGCACGAAGCCGCGCGCGTGTAATTTCGGATTATTGCAGGCTACGGGAGATTATGTGGTCATCTACGATGCAGAGGATGTCCCCGATCCTCTCCAACTCAAGAAAGCCGTCCTGACGTTTGCGAATCATGACTCAGATCTGGCCTGTGTGCAGGCCAAGCTGAACTACTACAACCCCAAACAGAACCTGCTGACGCGCTGGTTCACCGTGGAGTATTCCCTGTGGTTTGATCTGATGCTTCCGGGGATGCAACAGGCGAAGTTGCCGCTACCGCTGGGAGGCACGTCAAATCATTTTCGTATGGAGATGCTGCATAGAATAGGTGGGTGGGACCCTTTCAACGTTACTGAGGATTGCGACCTGGGTCTGCGACTGGCCCGCTCCGGCCTGAAGACTATCGTGCTGGATTCGACGACGTATGAGGAGGCGAACTCGCAGGTGAAGAACTGGATACGACAGCGGTCACGCTGGATCAAGGGCTACCTGCTAACATACCTGGTGTATATGCGCCAGCCTCTGCACTATTTGCGCCAGGGACGTCTGCGTGAGTTTCTCTCACTGCAACTGGTGATCGGTGGCAAGACGGCGGTACTCTTCGTGAATCCCTTGATGTGGGCACTGCTGGCGATCTATATCCTGTTCCGACCGATTGTTGGCGATGTGTATCAAGCATTGTTCCCAGCGCCTGTCTTCTACATGGGCACGCTCTGTCTCATCTTTGGTAACTTCTTATATACCTACTCCTACCTCGTTGGTTGCATGAAGCGTCGACAGTATAGCTTGATCAAGTGGGCGTTGTTTATTCCCATCTACTGGGTGATGATGAGCATAGCAGCATCCCTGGCGCTCTTTCAGCTCATCTTTAAACCGCATTACTGGGAGAAGACTAAGCACGGCTTACACCTGCATACGTCTGGTATGTCCTCCAGTAGCACAACTGTGGGAGAGGAACCCGAGTCGGTGGTCCCCATGCAATTACCTGCCTTCACGAGCACAAAGCATGTGTCTTCACCATTGCCTGCGTCTCGCTCGTCCTCCGGTAGCACGCCTGTAACAAAGGATCTCGAGTCGAAGGTGAGCGTGCCATTGGCTGTTTTCAGGACTGCGGAGGGGCAATCCGTGCGTCTTCCCAAGCGCACTGCACAGCAACAGTGGCTCAAAGATCCCTGGCTAATAGCCACGTTCGTCATCGCATGCGTTGCCAGCATCGCCTCCTGTTGGTATTTTTTCCAACATCATCAGATATTGCTCTATGGTGATGCCTACGCCCATCTAAGGATTGCCCGAAGGGTCTTCGTTAATACCCCTCCAGGTCTTGCTCAACTTGGAGGTGTTTGGCTTCCTTTGCCAAATCTTCTGATGCTGCCTTTCATTTGGAATGATTACCTCTGGCGCACTGGTTTAGCAGGAAGTTTCCCGTCAATGCTTTGTTATGTCGTCGCGGTAGTCTACCTGTTTCTTGCGGCACGTCGTTTGACGCATGATAGCCGCGCTAGCTTTGTGGGTACACTGCTATTCATCCTGAACCCAAATATTCTCTATTTGCAAACCACAGCACTCAGTGAAATAGTATGCATCGCTACGTCTGTAATGGCCTGTTACTATTTCCTGGCATGGACACAGGACAATCATCCGAAGCACCTGGTGGGGGTGGCGGCAGGCACTTTCCTGGCGACCCTGTCACGCTTTGATGGCTGGGGCTTGCTCTTAGTATTGCTTGTCTTGATTGTGGTAGTCATGTTGATCAAGCGTCAGCACCGGGTACAGATCGAGGGTACCCTGATCCTTTTCTGCTCATTGGGCGGTCTAGGAATAGGATTATGGATCCTTTGGGACGCAGTCATTTTCAGTGATCCACTCTACTTCCATCACTATCTGTTTTCATCTGCCGCCGACGAAAGGTTTTATACGTATCATCATCTCCTGCAGTCTATTCTTTCCTACATGCTTACCTCCATAGAGACTGTTGGACCGATCCTATTTGTCCTGGCGGCCATTGCCTTCGTCGTTTTTGTCTTCCGAAGTCGCCTGGCACCAGACACGTTTGGGGCAATGGCATTTCTCACACCCTTCGTCTTTTACATCCTTATCTTCTACTTCGGACAAAATACTATCTATTTGCCAGGACCTGGTCTAGCCAATACATCGCACTCCTTGTGGAATGTACGCTTTGGAGCAGAGATCGTTGCTCCTGCTGCACTCTTTCTAGCAATACTAGCAGAAGGTTGGTCTATCAGTATGCCAGCGCGTATCAGGCCTCTAATAGGACAAATTGTCCTTGTAATAGCTATCGTCATACAGACCAATTTAACTGCTTCTGGAGGCATTATCTCACTGCAAGATGGCCAGTATGGTTATTCTTGTGCACCAATAGCACCTATAACCGTTTATCTTGCGCAACACCATGATGGGGGAAGGATTCTGGAAGATGCAAACGCCTTCCTTGTTGCTGAATCAGAGGCTGGAATTGACCTCAAGAATACCATCTATGAAGGTTCCACCGGGTTGTGGAAGAAGGCTCTGAACGATCCAGCATCGATGGTGGAATGGATCATCGTGAGTCCAGACGCGCCAGATGATCCCATAGCAAAGCGCATAGATCTGGAGAGCCCGGCATTTCTGTCACAATTTACCCTTGTAGTTCAGGAGCGGGATAGTATCGCGTATAGTCATTATTACCTCAGGCTGTATCACCGGAATGGGCGCTCTCCGCTGCCGGCGCGACCTATACCATCCAGTCTGCTCACTGACCATCGCCTTTGCGGAAGTCTACCGTGATGACGGACCTAGTATTTAAACGGTGGGATTACCCAATCTTCGCCGCGCTTATGGTTGCGATTTTGGCTACTCTGGCCTATTTCCTCGTCTATTGGTTTTCTCGTCGCGATTGGATGTACTACCCGCTTCAATTTGCGATTATGACAAGAGGATTTCTTCACTATCTGTCCCTCATTCTACCAGCCAGACCTGCACAGTCAAATCAGTACTCCCCGAGGCAATAAGTGTGCTATCAGGCGACCAGGCTAGCGCAGTCACGATGCTAGTATGGCCCTGATAGGTGAAGACAAGTTTTCCTCCGGCGGCTTTCCACACCTGCACCCCCCCATCAAGACTTGTCGAGGCGATGTACCTGCCATCGGGCGACCATGTTACGACCTTCACAGCATCGCTATGGCCATAGTAGATAAAAACATCGCCTCCAGTGGTGGCATCCCACACCTGAACTGTATGATCATCGCTTCCTGAGGCGATGCGCTTACTATCGGGCGACCAGGCCACCGCATTGACTGGCCCCGCATGGCCATGGTAGGTGTAGACGTGATTCCCTGTAGCGGCATCCCACACCTGAACTGTATGATCATCACTTGCCGAGGTGATTTGCTTACCATCGGGTGACCATGCTACCGCTCTCACTACGTTAGAATGACCTTGATAGGTTAGCAGGCGCTTCCCTGTAGTAGCATCCCATACCTGTACTGTCTTATCCCAGGAACTAGAGGCAATGCGTGTACCATTGGGTGACCAGGCTAGAGCTGTCACAGTAGCCGTATGACCTCGATAGGTCAGCATGTTATCTCCAGTGGTGGCATTCCATAGCTGTACTGCTCCATCCTGGCTCGCCGAGGCGATGTGCACCCCATCAGGGGACCATGCTACCGCCGTCACGATACTCGTATGACCTCGATAGGTCAGCATGTTATCTCCAGTGGTGGCATCCCACACCTGAACTGTCTCATCCTGGCTCGCCGAGGCAATACGCTTGGCATCGGGCGACCAGGCTATGCCGGTTATTATGCTCGTATGGCCATGGTAGGTGTAAAGAGTGACTTTCAGAGTGCCAAAGGCATACTTTGCCAAAACACTTTCCGTCGGATCACCAGGTCCGATATCGTTCTGAACACTCTGATTACCTTTATTCCAAATAATGTAACCTGCAAGTCCTGCGTTAAATCCAGCACTCAGCTTTGCATCAAAAAAGGCTGCTCGCTGACCGAGGGTGGCTGTTGTTACGATTCCAGAACAGTCTCCGGTCGCTATGACATCAGCACAAATGCCTGATTCACCGACAAAGGCTGGTTTGTTGAGATTTCGGCAGATAGCGATACGCTGCTGCATCTGAGAGGGCAATACTATTTTGGCTTGTCCATAATCATCCCAGACATTGCAGAGATCAACTTTACCACTGACAATCGTTGTGTAGCCTGTTATGCTATCACCTGCGCATTCTCCTGGAGCCCCCAGATCGACCATGTGATTGGGATTAACTGCTTTAAGAGCAGTTATCATATCATCAGCAAAACTTCGTAAAATATGAGCGCCAACAGAACCGCATGGACCGGCATCCGGTTCATTTACGAGTTGCCAGAAAGCAACGGTTGGTTCATTGGCATAATGCCGGGCCAGGTTTATTGCGTAATCATGGAATGAGAGTGGATATCCATCGTTCGTTTGTTTATAGCCTGACTGATACCAGGAAGATGGTTTCGTTGCTTTTGAAGGTTCACAATTTGTCCAGTGATTTACGAGCATTGGAACAATATACAAACCATATTTCTTTGCATACGCGATGTAGCGATCAAAATCGGTATAGGCACCTTTATTGCTGCCGCTTTGATAAAATGCTGTTTTGACAACATTGCCGTGTGAAGCGGTTTTAATCTGAGAAAAAGTTGTAGCAATTTGTGTATCCGTTGGTGCTCGACAGCCGGTTCCCATCCAATGCCAATTATATCCAACGAGATGCAGCGGTGAGCCATTTACCATCAATTTTGGACCTGATTTGGTGACAAACGGACTTCCTACTGCACGCGACCGGAGGTCCTGGGGCTGCAAACTCGTTGTGACCGTTACCCGTCGCTGCAAACTCGTTATGACCGTTATTGGAATAATAACCAGCAGCAAAAGAAATGCAACAATACTTAGCACTTGGAAGCGCTTTCGAGATGATGGCGCCATTCTCTTTCCCGTGGGTTTCCATTTATGAGACGTAGCTATCTGTTCCTTGCAAGTTTACGTTCCCGTTAAGCTCCTGTCAATACTGCGCGTTGCCTCATGAAACATCTTATAGGAGAGAGCAAGTAGTTTGAATAGAGGAAGTGAAGGACGATACTATTGTACCCTCCGATCATACTTTCGCTCCTTGAGGATATCAGGTCAGTAAGCTAACCTTTTAATGGGGTCGTCACAAAATAACGGTCTCAATTGTAAGTTATTGATGGCAGATTCACAGATTAATAGATATGGTTGAGATTGATACCATCACACGAAGATTCCAGTTGCTGGCAGGGATGTTGGATGAACGGACACGGCGATTGGTGGCTGCTGCCGAAACCCTATGCATCGGCAGGGGAGGGAGTGTTGCGGTCGCACGTGCAACCGGCATATCGCGCCGGGCGATCCAGCAGGGTATCAAAGAACTCCTGGAGGCAAAGTTCTATGAAGACGTTACTTATTATACCGACTTATAACGAAGTTGAGAATCTGCGTCCTTTGCTCGAAGAGATCTTTTCGTATGCGCCGGAGACAGATGTGCTGATCGTTGATGATCATTCGCCGGATGGCACAGGAGAACTCGCAGACGAGATACAGAACGAGAATCCCCGGGTCAAAGTGCTACACCGGCCAGATAAAATGGGGCTAGGTACAGCATATATTGTAGGGTTTAAGTACGCTATCGAACATAGCTACGATGCTGCTTTTGAGATGGATGCCGATTTTTCCCATGATCCGCGCTATCTCCCTGATTTTCTGCAAGCTATCGAGCACGCGGATTTAGTGATCGGTTCGCGTTACATTCGCGGGGGAGACACGCCCAACTGGTCGATGTTGCGGCGGCTGATCAGCGGAGGCGGCAATATCTTTGCGCGTTTCTCGCTGGGCATTCCTGTATACGATTGTACTGCCGGCTACCGTTTATACCGGAGCCAGCTTTTAGAAAGCATCGACCTGGATACTGTGGAGTCACATGGCTACGCTTTCCAAATCGAAATGGCGTGTAGGGCAGCTCAACAAGGCTTCAAAATCGTTGAAATCCCGATTGTATTTATGGACAGGCGTCTTGGGAAATCCAAGATGTCCCGCAAGATTGTGATCGAGGGATTCACCTACGTCTTGAAGGCTCGATTCAGCAGGCAAGCATTGAAACCTGATCTGAGCGAGTTAGCAAACAATGCGACGCAACCACAAGAGGTTTCTTTGCAGAGCTCTGAAATGTAAGAACTCCCGTCGGCCGGACGGAAGTGATTGGAAAGGGGATGGGAAGGCAGAACCCTGCCAGGGCCGGGGTGTCTCCGCTTCTACTTTCATTTTGTTCACTCGCTTTCTGAGGTGACCCGGAGAGGAGACCTGAGTAGTTACACCCCAGGGTCAGGATGCCGTTCATATCAAAATGGTAACAAGCCAGCTCACGTTGTTAGCATATATCGTAAACTTATATGTATCTCCTGCCGATACGCCATTACATTTCAAGTTTAGTGCCTGAGTATCTCTAGGATCACCTGATGACGCTAATACTCCCTGCGTCACAGCTTTTCCATCAGCTATAAATTGGATTCGGCCTTTGATGCTAGGATTATATGGCACTAATGTCCAGGTTATAAACGTGTTACCTAAATTGGTCAGTGTTAGTGCCGTTGGCAGGCAGGTATTTCCCGCTCCCAAAGGGACAACTACAGGATTAGGGCTGAAGACCATTTCAGATCGTGGATCAGCTACCTGTAGTTCTACAGGCAATGCCAATTGCTCCTGGCCATTGATTGTAAACACAATCTGACCAGTATAAGGATGCGCTGGCGAGTTGCTTTTCAAGCCAGCCATAAGAACACTGATAGTAATGCTATTTGTACCACCGATACCGAGGTCTCCAGCAATGTGATTGTCATTAATCACTAACCAGCTAAGATTGTGATCTGCGTTTGCAGTGGCCGTCCAATGCAATGGTAAACCGCTGGTGTTGGTGAGAGTAACGCGCTGTTGATTGAGATTCCCCTGTCCGACTACTGCATTAAATATGAGCTTTGTTACAGGTTTAGCTTGCATGGTGAGCTCCAGGTTTTGACTCGTGGCTTCAGGAGAACTCGCGGGACTTACTACTACATTTAGAGAGACGGTCTGCTTAGTCCCATTATCCACCGCTTGAATATAGTGCGGGTCTGCTGACCAATCTGATCCCTGGATGGGTATTAGCACATCAAATCCTCCAGAGTTGGAGGCCCGTATAGATATGATTTTACCATTTTCATCCTTGATTGGAGTGATAAAGTCAAGCAAAAAGGTAATAGTATCGTTAGCACCGAAATGATCTCCATGCAAGTTAAGTATTTGGCCCTGTTTGATAGTTGCAGATTGTGGTTCCACCAAGCTGAGCATTGGTAGTGATATCTCGCTTGAAGGTACAACAAGAGCTGTGTCAGAAACAGATCTGGGGACAAAGTTTGAAATGATGTAGATTCCTAATCCCCCAACTGAACAGACCAAGAGAAAAACAGTAATCCAGAAACCAGGTTTTTTGTTCCGTCCATCATGGTTCTGGTTATTCGATACCAGGTTGCGCGTGCGTTCAAGACCGTTTTGCATTGACCTGAGTGACACAAGCACAGATACCCGCTCGAGCGTAACTTCTTCGGCTGGAACTGCCTTTGTGGCCTGTGGGGAACCACAATAATAACATGTGCGTGCTTCTACTGGCAGTTCAGTATTACACTTCTGACAGCGATCCATAATCTGAGCCTTTCCTTGTAACCTACTTTTAGGTGTACCAGCTTTATCGAACCAATGTCATGGAGAGTTTTCATCGAGATGGCCGTACTGAAATGCTCTTTCAAGAAACTTTTCTATTCAATAGCATAGTAGCATATTTGCCACACAATTTGTATCTCCCTTGAGCTAGAGATAGGACTGTTTCAAAGAGTACGAAGTGGCTATAATTGGGGTCCGAGCGACTAATACTGAGAGCAAGTAGGCTGAGTAGTGGAAGCCAAGTACGATACTATTATACCCTTCGACCATACTTTCGTTCCTTGAGGATATCAGCTCCTTTTGCTAACCTTATTAAGGGGTCGTCACAAAATAACGGTCTCAATTGTAAGTTATTGATGATAGACTGATAGATATGGTTGAAGCTGATACCATCACACGAAGATTCCAATTGCTAGCAGGGATGTTGGATGAGCGGGCACGGCGCTTGGTGGCCGCTGCCGATGCCCTGTCCATCGGCCGGGGAGGTTGTGTTGCGGTCGCTCGCGCAACCGGCATCTCGCGCCGGGCCATCCAGCAAGGTATCAAAGAACTCCTGGAGGATGTTAGCCCAGGAGCAGGCCGTGTGCGTCGAGTAGGGGGCGGACGCAAGAAGACGGTTATCAAGGATCCAAGCCTACGCGATGATCTCGAACGCATCATGGCGCTGACTAGTCAGGGTGACATGGAGTCACCATTGCGCTGGACATACAAGAGTGTACGTCAGTTGACTGAGGAACTCAAACAGATGGGTCACAAAACCTCCCATCGGATGGTAGCGGAGTTGCTCCATGAGCTTGGGTATAACTTGAAAGTCAATCGTAAGACCAGGGAAGACAAAGACTATGCGGATTTGGATGCACAGATAGAGTACATTAACCGAACGGCTCAAGCCCATTTTGCGGTGTGCGATCCGGTGATCTCAGTGGAGGCCAGGAAGAAAGAGTTTGTAGGGAAGTTCAGAAACGGAGGACGCGAATGGAACCCTCAAGGCACCATGGAGAAGATGTGGGTCCATGACTTTCTCGTCTCCAACCTCGGCCAGGTGACTGCCAATGATGTGTACAATCTCGGCCATGATTACGGTAGCGTTGACATCAATGTGGATCGCGATATGGAGACCTTCACGGTAGAAAGCATCCAGCACTGGTGGAATGCGACGGGCCGTATGGCCTATGCACAATCGAGGCGGTTGTTGATCACCACTGATGGGAATGGCAATAACGTGTTTCGGACATGCCTGTGGAAACTGGAGCTCCAGAAGCTGGCGGACGAGACCGGGTTGGCAATCACAGTTTGTCACCTGCCGCCTGGCACAAGCAAGTGGAACAAGATCGAATATCAGTTCTTCGCCTTTATCAATCAGAACTGGCGAGGTCAGCCTTTAATCAGCTATGCAGTCGTCATCAAGCTGGTTGCGCCAACTATGGCACCGACCGGATTTACAGCGCAGCGCCATATTGACACCAACATCTATCCATCAGGATATAACGGGTTGGATGCAGAGATGGCATCGATTCTACTTGCGAGGGATGCCTTTCACGGTGAGTGGAACTATACCATTCTTCCGCATAGCGTCTCCCAGTGAGACACTTATTGTGTGGCATTTTCTTAGGTTGTCTGGGGTGACTTCTTCGAACTCCCTATTCTAAAAAGGACGGCAAGCATGGTACTCGGTGATGACTCAAGCCGAAGTGTCCCAACGGCTCAAAAGAGGCAGAGAGGAGAACAATTCTCATCAGTACAAGGACGAGAAAAACTCACAGAGCAGCCTATCTTCTCTCCTAGATTACCACAACCGTTTGTCAGGCACCGCCGCCTATTTCGCATTGTGAGTATACTTCTCCTCATTCTGCTTATTGTTTCCCTTGTGCATTTGAGCACGATTTTGAGTGCCACAGATGATCAGTTGCTCGTACAGGTAGGTAACCAGGGGAAGGCCATAGTAGACCTGCGCCAGAGCCTCCCGATCAGTCCCTACCTCTTCGGAGCTAATGTGTTTCCAAAAGCAAACACCAGTTCAGTGGACCAAGCGTATAGCGGTTTTATGAGCTATAGCCCGCCCATCGCCAACGGACTTCAAAACGCGAATATTAAACTCCTGCGCTTTCCCGGAGGCGGTTGGGGCGAGCAACACATTCTCTCCTATGACCAGCTCAACGACTTTAGCGCACTCCTCTCGCAGGTAGACGCAGAGGGCTTGATACAAGCACGACTCTCGGGCCCAGTTGGTTACAGTGGTAACTACGTGGCATCACTGGTAAACCGGGCCGACCTGGCAGGGAACTGGGTGGACTACATGAACAATCCACAGAGTAGCTTCCGTAAAGGCAAATATGCTCATGCCCCTTTCCATCCTGTCAAATTTTGGACAGTTGGCAACGAACCAAACCTCCTTCTCAATCCTGACACAGGGCAACCATTCACAGTTGCGGAGTATGTTAATGACTTTATCCAGTTTTCCCTAATGATGCACCAAAATAACCCCACGATTCAGGTTTTTGGCCCAGAAATTAGTGAGTTCGACGGGGTAGGCGCAGGTCCAACAGACCCGAATGGACTGCTCTGGATGGAAAGTTTCCTCAAGGGCGTGGGTGTGTACGAAAAAACGCATCCTGAACTCAAATTCCACCTGCTGGATGGTGTTTCATTCCATTACTTGTTGCACATTGATGCCAGGAAGGCTCCCGCCCTCCTCTTGAGTAGTATTGATGAATGGAACTATCTGCTACCGCCACTGCGCCAACTCATTCGGCAGGACCTCGGCCGCGATGCGCCCATTGCGGTAACAGAAATCAACTCCTTCCCCTCAAATCAAGCGCCCTCGCGAGGACTGGCCGCACTCTGGTGGGCCAACACCCTGGGTACACTCATGGAGCAAGAAGTAGAGTATGTCGCTTTCTTCTCCACAGAGGGCGTCGATACACCCTATCCGATGTTTACCACCGATGGGTTACACCAAACGCCAATGTTTCGTGTGATGCAGGTGTTCTCACATCTACAGCACAACCTTGTTCCTTTGCAGGTCCAACAGAACCCGGTGGGCCTTTATGCTACACAGGATGATACGCATCAGACTGTTAGCCTGCTATTTGTCAATACGTCGGCTATGACACAATCCGTCCAAATAAGTGCCCAGAACCAATTCTTTGGATTCAGTTCCTGGCACAACGTGGATCTGAATCTCTTTGGCTTTAGTATCACAGTCGTTACAATGCACCGTGGGGGCGAAGCAGAAGCATATAGCTACATTGTGCCAAACAGCAATGTTCCAAACGTCGTCCCGTTGCTCTATACCAAATGCGGCAAAAACCTCGACCCGTTAGCTAATGTTAAACCTTGTTAATTGAAGGGCTCGGTTCATCGCGTCCAACCTGGAGGAAGAAGCTTTGTTTTCAAGCATGATCGGACAATTTTTTGAAATTCTTTACCTGCTCCTCACCCTGCTGATGACTATTCAGGCTATCTTCAACATACGTCTGCGCCTCTTCATCTGGGAGAAGCCGGATCATAAATTGCTCAATCATGCACCGACTGTTTATCGTGATCCCCGCCTCTCATTTACGATTTTACTGCCTGCCCGGCATGAAGAGGAGGTCTATCGTGAGACTGTTCAGAAGGTGTACAATCTCAACTATCCAAAAGAACTGGTGCAAATCCTCGCCATCTGTCGTGAAGATGACCCCGGTACCATCGCCGAGGCATTGGCCAAAATGGATGAGCTCCATGATACAAACGTCCAACTGCTTATCTTTAATGACGAACCGATTAACAAACCCCATGGGCTGAATCTGGGATTAAAGGTGGCGCGTGGGGATGTGGTGACCATCTTCGATGCTGAGGATGAGCCACATCCCGATATTCTCCATATTATCAATACGATGATGCTTAATGACGATGTGGATGTAGTCCAAAGTGGCGTCCAGCTCATGAACTATAATACCAGGTGGTTCTGTTTCCTCAATGTGCTGGAATATTTCTTCTGGTTCAAATCATCCATGCACTTCTTTGCGCGCATCGGTATGACACCACTCGGTGGCAATACCGTGTTTGTGCGGCGCGAACTGATGAATCAATTGGGCGGCTGGGACGAGTATTGTCTGACCGAAGACGCTGATCTTGGTATCCGCCTGAGTCTCGCATACGCACGCATACGCATAATTTATGATGACGAATATGTGACACGCGAGGAGACGCCACATACCATTGGGCAGTTCATCAAGCAGCGGACCCGCTGGAATCAAGGCTTCATACAGATTCTCTTTAAGGGGGAATGGCTGAAGTTACCAAAGCTATCTCAGCGCCTACTGGCGTTTTACGTGCTCATTTTGCCAGAACTGCAAGCGCTGTTTGCAATTCTGGTACCCGTTGCAATCGCCATGGTCTTTTTAGTCAAATTCCCACTTGTGATTGCCATGTTTACCTTCATGCCGCTCTGTTGTTTCGTCCTGGCTGTCTTTACTGACCTGGCCGGGCTGCACGAGTTCCTGAAGGCGCACAAGCTCAAGTGGAGATGGCGTGAAGGAGTGATTTTAGTAGTGGCTTTTTTCCCATATCAATTCATTTTGGGAGTAGGGGCCTGTCGTGCTGTGTATCGTTACATACTGGGAGCATCGAATTGGGAGAAAACCGCCCATATTGGGCAGCATCGCAATTCTCGTAGAAGCGAACATGTAGAGGATGTGAGCGTCCAGGCTCACCTGTCCCTTGAAGAAGTAGAGGCCTGAAAGAGAGAGTCATGCCAGATTCCTATACGACGACAGAAGACCCACAAGAGCCATCTCAAACTGCTCGCACTACCCTAACCTCTCAATCAGGAGGAAAAGTACTAGCAGCCAGGCCCCTTGCGGCGCTCCCAGGCTCCCAGGATAACTTTAGCATCCTGCATCATCTCCCAAACTTTTTCGTACTTGCGACTTCCTATCCTGGTTACCAGCCTATGTCAGCACGCGCAAGCAACGGCGCGTCACAGGAAGAAAAGGTTGATGGAGAGGTGAGACCGGTGATGCAGACGCTGGCAGTTGCTCAAAACATCCCAGCAAGCTCTGAAACTCTCCTCAACACTGATGCTGATGTTGCGCTCCTCAGCAACGGACAGTCCTGGCAGGTTTTCTCCCACGAAATAAGCGTGAAAATGGGATTCCCTGGTGACGAGGTTCCACCCCGCCTGAAAATGACAACTTCCTATTTACAGAAGAGCATCAAAGCCGTCAAGCTGACTCTTGTGACCGCCCACGTCCCTGCCTGGCTGGAGACCATCATCGTTATCATGGGCCTTATGGCCTCGTTCGCTGCCCATGCCATCAACATGTTTAATTACCCACGCTACGAACTGGACGAAGGCACCTACATGTCGAACGCATGGGCCATCCTGAATGGGAATATAGCTCCTTATCCCTATGGGTATGGTCATCCTCCACTCGCCTGGATACAGATTGCTGGTTGGGTACAGCTTACAGGTGGCTTCTTCACCTTCGGCAACGCGCTCAATAGCGGTCGCGTGTTCATGCTGCTTTTTGCGCTTGGCTGCTCGCTTCTGGTGTACCTGATTGCTCGTCAGATAAGTAATAGTTGCAGCGTAGGCTTGCTCGCTATGGTTCTCTTCTCACTCTCACCAATCAGCCTGGCTTACCAGCGTCAGGTGTTTTTAGATAATGTCGCCATCTTCTGGCTGCTGCTCTCGCTTTACTTGATTATCGTGAGCAAAAGTCATCTCTCCTATATCGTGTTAGCCGCCGTCTCTTTTGGTATCGCTATGCTCTCGAAAGAAATCTTCCTGCTCTTCATGCCCGTTTTGATTTACGCTGTGTGCCTGCACAGCACCAGGTATCAGCGCAAATTTATCATCATTACTTTCACCTATATTGTAGTTTCATGCGGTTTAGCCTTCGTCCTCATGGCCGTTTTGAAAGTTGAGTTGTTCCCATATAGTTGGCATCTTCCCTGGGACCACCATCCACACCTGAGCATGCTCGATACCTTTGCTCAACAAGTTCAGCGGGGTCAAGTACAAGGCAAGTTCTCCGACGCTTGGTACGAATGGACACGTGCAGACCGCCCGCTGGTGGAGGTGAGCATCATCGCGATCTCCTTTAACCTGCTCGTAGGATTGTGGAACCACAAGCAATTGCTATTCTTGCTGCCTCCTTTCAGGTTCTTTAAAAGATGGAGGGGGCGCGATGCTGTACTCATACAGGACAAGCATTTGCTACTAGCGCTGCTTGCCATCAGCTTCTGGCTCCTGCTTTTGCGAGGCGGTGTTGTACTCCCGTTCTACTTTATTCCTATGATACCGCTTCTAGCGCTCAATGTAGCCGCTGCTGTTAGTCTGATCTTAGCCTTGATAAGTAAGCTGTTACGCATCAAGCTAGTGTACGCCCTGTTAATTTTCGTCATTATCGGGGTTATTATGCCATATGACATGAAGAATGATCAGATCGCTTTTACCCTGCATCCTACGTCCGCGCAGACGGACGCTATGGTCTGGGTACGTAATCATGTACCACGTAGCGCTATGATCGTTATCAACAGCTATCTCTACATGGATTTACGCGAACCAGATGGCCAGGGTGTTGGAGGTGGAGCAGCATATCCCTACGCGCACGTTTACTGGAACGTTGCCTATGATCCAGAACTGCACGATCTACTCTTACAAGGCAACTGGGATCGTATTGACTATCTTGTCCTGGACTCGGAAATGCTGCACGACATTAAGGTTAGCGGGGGACCGATGATGTCGCTCAACACAGCGTTGCAGCACTCAATTCTACGTGCAGAGTTTCGAACCGACGACACGGAGAATCAAATTGTCATTTCAATCTACCAGGTAATACATAAGCAAGCACCACCAAAGCTGTCTCAAGTACCAGGAGGTGCCGCTTAATGGGTAATCTTGAAACCCAACCAAGACCTGCCAACGTTGTCTGCTCTGTTACGAGGCTTGCCAGAGAATGCTATCAGCGTCAAGGGCTATTCATGAGTGAGGAGGCTATCATGACCACAGCTGTAACATGCGCAACCGGCTTCCCGGGCAGTGCCCTGGTGACCGAACTTATGAAATGCCAGCAAGCGGTGCTTCTACTTGTACGCAACGAGAAATGAGCGCGCCAGCAACAAGGATGCACTTCGTGCTGCGATCAACGAGGGCTATTTTGATTTGAATGAGTTGAGTTACGGTTACGATGCACCACTTGCAATTTTCATTGATCAGGAATTGAAAGCGAGTAAGAAATACTAGCTCATAGACAGAATCGCCAATAGTAACTCATACGGCACGGGCTATTTCTGGATATGGCGTAAGTTGTGACTTGTAGGTACTTGGCTCTCGAGGTCTGCCTCTAACACCAGGAAGGGAAAAAACCATGCTAGCAACACGACCCGAAACCGATACTATCGCGATCACACGCACGTTCGACGGCATCGAAAGCGCTGCTCATCGTGTGATCTCACAACTAGGCGGCATGGCCTCTATCATCAAGGACGCGAAACTGGCCGTCCTCAAACCCAATTTTGTGGCTGGTAGATCTTCCGAGACAGGGTCAACCACCAGTTTTGCATTGCTCAAGGCGGTCGCTGAAGAGGTTCGCTCCTGCGGCGCAGAGCCAGTACTCTGTGAAACCCCAGGCACCGAATTTGATCGCGAGGCCACGTATACTATTCTGGGCGTTGAACAATTCTGTGCCGAGAATGGTATCCGTATTGCCCGTATCGACCCAGAGGGCGGCCAACAAGATTGGATCGAGCTGCGTCCTGTGAGTGCAAAGCGCTTACGCCGCTTCCGCATCCCTCGTTTCCTGCAAGAAGCCTGCTTCATCAACCTGCCGGTGCTCAAAACGCACGTGGTCTCGACCATGACCCTGGGTATGAAAAACCCGATGGGCATTCTGCCTCGTCCCGATCGACGAGCCATGCATACCCTTGGGATCGCCCAGTGCATCGTGGATATGAATCGAGGCATCAAGCCCGATCTGACCATCGTCGATGGAAGTGTAGGTCAGGATGGCGAGGGGCCGCTTTATGGCGAGAAAGCTGACCTGCAGGTGCTGGTGGCCGGACGTGATAGCCTGGCCGTTGACCTGATCTGCTGCCGGTTGGTTGGCGTCAAGCCACGCGATATTCCTCACCTGAAACTGGCTCTGGAGCAACTGGGCCAGCCCTCGTTGAACTTGCTCGGTGAGGATAGTGGTGTGATCAAGCAGTTTCGTCTCCCGCAGCAGAAGTCACTCTACCGCTTCATCTTCTGGCTGATGTACCCACTAGACTATCCCTATAGTTGGATTGCGGAACGCGGTAAGCATTTCTGTACAACGCTCTACAGCACCGGACTTGTCGGTACTCGCCCACAGATTAATGAGGCGAGCTGTACGCGCTGTGGCATTTGTGTCGAAACTTGCCCCTTGCCAAATGTGATTGATCTGAAAACGCTGCAAGTGAACTACAAGACCTGCCAGCGTTGTTTGCTCTGTTACGAGGCCTGCCCGGAGAACGCCATCAGTGTCAAGGGCTATTCAGGTGTGAGGGGGCTATCATGACTACCGTAGTAACAGGCGCAACCGGATTCCTGGGCAGCGCCCTGGTGACCGAACTGGTCAAACGCCAGCAGCCAGTACGCATACTTGCACGTGACGAGCAAAAAGCACGCCAGCAATTCGGTGATGCAGTTGCTATCAGTCAGGGAGATATCAACGATGCAGCGCAAGTCCAACGGGCAGTCGATGGCGCAACCACTCTCTACCACCTCGCGGGGCGTCTCTACCATCCCAGCATCCCAGCAGAGCTTTATAGCCAGGCACATGTGGAAGGCACGCGCATCCTGCTCAGAGCGTGCCAGGGACAAACTCAGCTACAACGCATCGTGCATGTCAGTACAACTGGAGTGTATGGTGTCACTGGCGAGAGGCCTGCCGCTGAAGATGCACCTTTCGCGCCAACCAATCCCTACGAAGCCACCAAACTGGAGGGGGAACAACTCGCCCTCAAAGCCTACCAGGAGCAAGGGCTTCCCGTGACGGTGGTGCGGCCAGGGCTGGTCTATGGACCAGGCGACTTGCACCTGCTGAGTTTCTTCGTCTCGATTAACAAAGGCCAGTTTCGGGTCATCGCTGGCGGGAACGCCTTGCTGCACCCGATCTACATCGATGACCTGGTAGCCGCCTTTCTGCTCGGCGCTGAAAGCCCCCTGGCTGTTGGTCACAGTTATAACATCGCGGGAGAGCATCCGGTCACTGTGCGCGAGTTGGCGACAGCGATTGCGCACGCGCTAGGGAAGGAACTTCCTAGAGGCAGTATTCCCCTGTGGCTGGCCAATGTTGCTTCAGATCTCTTTGCTGTAACGCCAGGCATGAGGGGTGAACGTGCTCCACTCACGCACAGCCGTGTCCAATTTCTGACACATAGTCGCCTCTACGATATCAGCCGAGCCAGGTCCGAACTGGGCTTCGCGCCCAAGATTGGGCTGGAAGAGGGGATGAAACTGACCGCGGTGTGGTACTACAAGCATCAGTATCTGGATGACTCATCTAGAAGGAGGACTGTTCGATGAAAGTGTTGATTACTGGTGCCACCGGGCTGCTGGGAGGACACCTGCTTCAAGCCTTACAGCAACGTGGCGAACAGATTCGCACGTTGGTCTTGCCGTCAGAAAACGCGGAAAAGCTGACTGCTCAGGGAGTGGAGGTGATACGAGGGGATGTGACGGATGCTAACACGCTTGCTTCCGCTGTCAAGGATATAGAAATCATTATTCACCTGGCGGGCATGATGGGCGTGGATCGCCCACTTGCAGACTATCGCCTGGTGAATGTCACTGGCTCTGAGAATCTCTACCGGGCAGCTCAGTCGGCAGGGGTACGGCGTTTCGTGCATACCAGTTCGCATACGGTCTATGGCCTGGGCTATGGTCGCTTTCTCACTGAAAAGGATGCGCTGCGGCCCGATCCTGACCCTTACAGCATAAGTAAGGCCGATGGTGATCGCTTGATCCGGCGCCTCATGCTCAACAGTGGGATGGAGACCGTCATTCTGCGTCCTGGTACCTTCTTTGGCCCAGGAGATCGTTTACACTTCGGCCGCATTGCTCAGCGCATGAAGAATGGCAAGGGCGTAATTATTGGGCGAGGAGATAATGCACTGCCATTTTGCTACGTGACCGATGTAGTGCAAGGCTTCCTCTTGGCTGCCTATCATGAGAAGGCCCCTGGTAATGTCTATAACATCTCAAACGACCACCCGCTTACACAGCAAGAACTATTCAATGCTGTTGCTGATGATGTCGGAGGCAAACGCCCTACAAGGCACCTGCCCTATGTACCACTCTACTATGGCAGCATTATCGCCGAGAAGGTTGCCAAATTCACGCATACCAGGCCGATGGTGACACGGCTTGGCGTCATGATGTTTGGCACCGACAACAGGCATAGTGTCGAGAAAGCACGCAGCGAGTTAGGCTATGAGCCACAGGTTGATATACGAGAGGGTATCAAACTAGCGGCGGCATGGTTCAATGCTGGGGGTATAGAACAGCCAGTTGTCGTCCAGGCCAGTCAATATGCCCCTCTTGGAGGAAATCGAAAGCCATGAAAAGATTACCAGGCATCTCTAAGGCAAAAGTAATCATAGGCCTCCTGATAGGTATCGGCCTGTTAGTGCTCGTTTCACGTTTTGTAAACCTCCCTGTAACCTTTCATGTGCTACAACAAAACCTGGAGACGCCAGTCGGCATTGCCCTGGGCCTGCTTTCGGGGGTGGCCTTCCTGTCTGCGTGGTCTCTTCGCGGCATCCGCTGGAAACTCTTCTTGAATCCCGTCGGCAAGGTTAGCACCTTCCAAGCCATTGGACTCTACCAGGTCGGCGTGTTCCTCAACTTCCTGCTGCCCATACGAGGCGGCGAGGTTGTCAAGTGCTTCATGCTCAAAAGCAGTTCCGGCATCCCCGTCAGCAAATCGCTGCCCTCCGTCGCGATGGATAAGGCGCTGGATTTACTGCCTGCGTTGTTCATCATGGCGATCGTGCCCGTACTTGGCGTACAGATGGACATCAAACTCTGGTTAGTGTTGTGGTTCGTAGGCGGCATCCTGCTCAGCCTGCTGTTCTTTGTCTTCCTCTCGGCCTGGAAACGCGACTCTGCTATCCGCATGCTGCAGAAGCTGACCAGCCTGCTGCCAAAAGCCATTTCCGGCAAGGTCGAGGGGTTCGCCACCAGCTTTGTGGACGCGCTGTTGCTGGGAGCGAGCCAACCCCGCATTTTTCTGCCAGCCATCGCGCTCACCTGTGCAGCCGTGCTCTGTGATGGGCTCTTCGCCATGCTGGCTTTCTGGACCATCGGCTTCCACATTTCCTTCGGGATGGCGCTCTTCGGCTACTCTGTCTACAACATGTTCTACATCCTGCCGACCCCGCCGGGACAGGTGGGCAGTAACGAAGTCGTAGGCTTGCTGGTCTTTGCAGGACTGCTGCATATTCCAGCGACCTGGGTCACCGCTATGTTTGTGTTCTCCCACCCCTGGGCTGCTGTCCTCATGTGTACCACCGGTCTCATCTGCCTCAGCGCACTGGGTCTGACCATTCCCGCTGTTTTGCATAAGCATGATGATGATAGAAAAGTAACACCTCCCTTAGTGCATGCTGAAGACAGCAAAAAGACACTTCCTTTAGTGAACGAGGAATCGTCTGTCTTGTATTAGTAAAACCAGTAATGAAAGGAATATAGACATGCTCGAAGTATTACCAAAGATAGCGAAAATGCAAGCCTCGTATGCGCTGGGCAAACCGCTGGCGCTTCCGATGAATCTCACCATCAGTGTCAGTTATCGCTGTAACTCGCGCTGCAAAACCTGTAATGTGTGGCAGCGACCCAATGATGACTTCACGCTCGAAGAATACGACCACACGTTTGCCTCCATCGGCAGGGATGCCTACTGGTTCACCTTTAGCGGCGGCGAGCCGACCCTGCGCAAAGACTTGCCAGAAATGGTGGAGGCGGCCTACCGGCATTGCCGCCCAGGCATTATCAATATTCCGACCAACGGCATTCAAGACAAAATTATCCCTGCGCGTATTGAGCGTGTCTTACAAGCCGCCCCAACCAGTGAAGTCATCATCAACCTGTCCTTAGATGGGGTGGGCGAAAAGCATGATATCGTACGTGGAGTCAAAGGCAATTTTGAGCGCGCGATGCGCACCTATGCCGGCTTGAAAGTGCTCAAGGGGCGCTACAAAAACTTCACCTTGGGGGTGCATACGGTGATCTCCAACTTCAACGTGGATGAGTTTGAGCACATCTATGCCTTCGTGCGCGATGAACTCAAGCCCGACTCGTTTATCAGTGAAATTGCCGAGGAACGCGTCGAACTGGATACCGTGGGCATGGGCATCACGCCCCCGATCCAGAAATACCAGCCCGTGATCGAACGTCTGCAAGAGGGCATTCGGAAAGCCGAGTTTAACGGAGTGTCGCGCATCACCCAGGCCTTCCGCGATCGTTACTATGATATCGTCAAACGCACGCTGGTGGAGCACCGCCAGGTCATTCCCTGCCTGGCTGGAGTCGCCTCTGCGCAGATCGCACCCAATGGGGATGTGTGGACGTGCTGTATCCGTGCGGAATCGGTGGGCAATCTGCGCGAGCACGGCTACGATTTTCGGTCCGTCTGGACGACGGCTCATGCGGATGAGTTGCGCAGGAGTATCAAAGCGGGCGAATGTTATTGTCCGCTGGCCAATGCCTCCTACACCAACATGCTCTGTCATACCCCCACCTTGACCAGTGTCGCGCTAGATGTGGCCAAGGGGTCTGTGACATCCGCGCTCTCATCCAAGCATCACGGCACATCAGCAAAACTGCGTAGCTTGCCTGTGATCAATGCCACTGATGAAGCGCGCCTTTCAAATGGCCATACCAACGGACACAAAGCTAATACAGAAGTAGAGGTCAAAGTCTGAAAGCTGATTCTCGTAAGGATGCAGAGTTTCCACCAATTGGCGTCAAGTAAACGTCCGTTGAGAGGCCAGCATCCCACCCCAGGGTAGGGCTGGCCCCCGCCCAGTTCTTCTACCATGAAGTAATGCGATAGTACAAATATAAAACGGTCACCGAAAGGAGATCCCGGCAATGGAGCTGAACCACTATCTGGCACTTACAGTGCGACGTATTTCACTTGTCCTCGGTGTACTGGCCCTTATTGTGCTCTTTGGCATACAGGCAAAACCTGCCTCTGCCGCTACAAGCCCGTCTTTTGTGCGCATTATTCATGCCTCACCCTTTGTGGGAACCGCCGACGTCTTTGTAGATGGCACGAAGCTGTTGAGCAGCTTCGCTTTCGGTGCCGTCACGGATTACGCGACGATTCCACCAGGGCCTCACAAGGTGCAGATCGCCCTGGTGGGGAAAGGGATTGGCGCGTCGGCTCTTACAGAGACCCTGTCAGTCAATCCAGGCTCCGCTTACACGGTAGCCGCCATCGGCACACAAGCGAACGACCTCTCGTTGCAGGTCTTCGTCGATAACAATGTCCTTGTTACTGGTACTACCAAATTTCGTGTGTATGAGCTATCCCCCGACGCTGGCTCTATGACGGTGGCTGCGGGAGGACAAACGCTGGTCAACGGAATCAGTTACCAGAACGCCAGCAACTACGTCGTGATTCCGGCAGGCGCGTATACATTTGATGTCAACTCTCTAGCCAACAACGCGACACTCTCGACTTCAGCCACGCTTGATGCCAACATGGTAGCGAGTCTCTTTGTCGTTGGCATGTTCAATGGTACACCTAAAAGTGCGCTGGTTACCGCGCAGGCTGCAGGTCTTCCTGGTGTACCAAACACGGGTAGTGACCCCAACGCGATTTCGCAAACAAATAGCGCACAATCCCTTACTCTCTGGTCATGGCCTCTGGGTATCGCGTCACTCCTACTCATAGGGAGTGGGATCTTTATTCGAAAGATCATAGTGAAGCGAAGCGATCGTAGCAGATAAGAGGGGGTGTGCGCCGTATGCATGTCATCCGACTGATATTACGCCTGGTTGCGCTGGTGATGATTCTCGTACTTGGCGCATGTGGTAGCTCTGCCGTTTCTGAGGCAGAGCTACCCGCCGCACGTACAAACTCTGGCATCAGCACACCAACAACGGGCTTTCTTGCGACACAGCCAGCAAGAAAAATGGCAGAGTACCCACTACCCCTGCTTATTCCAGTACGCCTGATTATTCCAGCCATTGAAATCAATGCGTCCGTTGAGCCGGTAGGTATCCGGTCTGATAGTGATTTGGCAACACCCGCACAACATCCCTGGGAAGATGTAGGTTGGTACGACCTGGGGCCGCTTCCCAGTGAGCGAGGGAGCGCGGTCATCGATGGACACCTTGATCGTCCCGGTGGCTACCCGGCGGTCTTCTGGCGTCTGCGTGATATACAGGTAGGCGACGATGTACAGGTGATAGGGAGTGCTGGGAAAGGAGTGCATTTCCGGGTGACACGTATTGCGTACTATCCACCGGACCAGGCTCCACTTCAGGATATCTTTGGCAACCTGGGAGGGAGGTATCTGAATTTAATCACCTGCGCCGGGGACTGGATTCCTAGCCAGCACCAAACCACTTTACGATTGGTTGTCTACACTGCTTTAGAATAAAGACTGCCATGCTGTCCTGGCTGCTATGCATGAGGGGTTGCTGTCGGTCTTCCGCCAGGTAGACTTTGCAGGATTGAGACGCTACTGGCGTTGATCACGCCCTGTCCATTGGCCAGGCCAGTTATCATGACCGGTTCCCCGCTTTTGAGATCATGAGCCGTAACGGTCAACTGGGTAGTAATGCGTGTGCTAGAAGTCAGGTTCACTATGAAGTCATCGCCACTTGAGTTTGACAGGGTTACTGCGTTGCCGCTGATCTGGCTAATCGTCCCGCTGACGACTTGCCGGTTCTGACCAGCGCCAAATGCTCCAGGTGTGCCAGTTCTGCTTCCGCGTGAGAATTGACTCCTGCACTGAGTGGAACCTCTCGTGAATCCTCCTTGTGCCTGGGGGTTGCGGATACTCACCGTCAGCGCGGAGTAAGTGTTATTCGCATTCTCCATGACTGTGACTGAGACAAGCGAGCCAGTCTGCAAACTTGAGGGTACGACTGTTGACGTGCGGATAAATTTCGTGGCACTTGTAAATGTTACTTGCGATTGCTTCCCTTGGAGATTGGTCACCAGTAAGCTATTGTTGCTGATACTTTGGATAGTGCCAATTGAAACAGTCGGACATTTCGTCGTCGTCGGAGTGGTTGCCGTGGAAGTGCTCGAACTCGCGCTGCTGTTACTGCCGCAGGCTGTCAGCAGCACGGCGAACATAACAACAGGAATTACTGTTAATAATTTTCTCATCATGTGTCTTCTCTAAGCCTTCTTACTATTTACTATATTCTACTATAGTGCTGCCAGAGGGCCACTGGCTTCAGCCACGTGGGTGAATGGCCGCCCGATCAGAGGCGGTCTCAATGGTTGACACATATTTTCTCACGAAGCATAATAGAAAGAATGAAAACGTTTGAGTTTAGACTGTATCCGAATAAGGAACAAGCCCGCTTGCTCTTGGCTTGCTTGCGTGAGTCTCGTGTCATGTATAATGGCATGCTTGAGACGGTTAAGCAGCAGTATGAGTACGAGCACACATTTCCAAGCAAATATGACCTGGAAACTGCTTTCAAGGGACAAGGTGAGCATGTACCTGCCACCACGGTACAGATGTTGGCTGATCGGCTCTCCAAATCGCTCAAACGTTTCCTTGCCGCCAAGCAGCATACCATTCCTGGTATTGGTTTCCCCCGTTTCAAGCAGCCGAACCGCTGGCATTCTATCCAACTCCGACAGTACGGCAAAGATTGCTATGTGCATGAAGACAAGAAACATCTTATTGTCCCGAAGAAGCTGGGACATTTCCTCAAGATCAAGCTGCATCGTCCGATAGAAGGCATGCCTAAGACGGTTCATCTGGTACATCGGGCCGATGGGCATTGGTATGCACTCCTTGTATGTGAGATGAAGCCAGCTACTTCGCATGAACCAACGGAGTGTTCCCATCCTGAAATTGGTCTTGACGTTGGTTTGACAGTTTTCCTGGCTGACTCGGAAGGACATACCGTCGAGAACCCGCGCTTCTATCGCACCTTGCAGCAAACCTTGAGACGTAAGCAGCGAACGATATGTAGACGCAAGAAGGGTTCTCATCGACGCCGTAAAACCGCTCGCAGTACGGCGCAAACCCATCTCAAGATCAAGCGGCAACGCCGTGACTTCCACTATAAGACGGCAAAGCAATATGTAGAACGCTATCAAGTCATCGCTGTTGAGAAGCTGAGTATTCTCAACATGGTCCAAAACCATTCCCTGGCTAAGAGCATCATGGACGCCAGTTGGGGCGCGTTTCTCGACATTCTTGAAGTGAAGGCTGAGAGTGCTGGACATCAAGTCATCCGAGTGAACCCGCGTTTCACCTCGCAGAACTGCCACAAGTGCGGTGAGGTTGTGCAGAAATCGCTGTCTGTGCGAACTCATGTCTGTCCTTTCTGCGGGTCTATCGCTGACCGTGATGTCAACGCCGCCAAGAATATTCTCACACGTGCAAGGCCAGGGCATGGCCTTCAGGAGCCAACGTACACCAGTGGGTGCAGCGTTTCCTGAGAAGCCCCTGCATTTACGCTTGGGGAGTTGTCACGGCTAAAAGATTATGAAACACTCTAAAAAAGCGTAAAATTACTAACAAATTTCAGGCCTGTTTCAGGAAACTTTTAGTTTCATTTCAGCTCCTCCATGTAAAATAAATGCACCACTGAATGCATACAAGCATAATTCAGCAAGCATACGCCCGGAGGAGTCACTATGAAGAAGCGATCATTCATCTGGCCTGGTATGTTCTTGAGCCTGCTGCTTGTGACAGCTTGCGCTGGTACATCGCCCCAAAAAAGCAGTACTTCACATCCTGCAGCGCATCCGGCAGGCGAAGAGCTTTATATCCTCGATAATAATACGAGAGCAGGATCCAAGGAGATCGCTCAACACATCGTTGCTCTTCAATTAGGGACAACAAATTCCACAGCACGGCTCACTCTCCCTGCAGGGCTTACTGATCTCAAGCACCAGCGACTATACATTGCTACCCCTTTCTCTAATAGCAGTGTACACACCACGATCTCTATTATCGACACAAGCTCTGGTGCTACTGTACGTACGTTGAACATTCCTGGAAACTACTCTACAGCAGATCGAGGTTACGCGGACTCGATGCTCTCGGGAGATGGGCGATGGCTGGCGCTCCGCGCGCAGAATACGCCTGAGGGGTCAACCAGCATTGCACTGGTCGATACACAGGTTGGAAAGCTTGTGAAGAGTGTTCACCTGAACGGCGACTTCACACTCGATGCGGTCTCGCCCAAAGGCACGATGCTCTACTTGTTGGAGTACTACCAGGACGGGACGAGTCACTATAACGTGCGGGCCTATGACGTCAATGCGAATCAGTTGTTGGACGGCAGTATTGTTGATAAGAACGACCTGGGCGATAAAATGCAAGGTGTGGCCCTGGCACGCCAGGTATCCGATGATGGCGATATGGCCTATACACTCTATATCAACCCTGTGACGAACAAAGCGTTCATACACATTCTCTGGCTGACAGATACTGTAAACAACTCCGTCCCTTTCCCGGCTATTGCACGCTGTCTTGACCTGCCGGTGGGCAATTCCTCCGCGCCGTTGCACTACTATACACTGACCCTCTCGCATGACGGCAATACGCTCTACGCTGTAAACGCCGCGCTAGGTACGGTTGCGACGATCAACCTCGACCTCGGCCAGAACTCGTATCAGCTTTGGCTGATCGGCAACGCGAAGATCAATCACTTCAATGCGGGCAATAGCGTGGTGACCGCAGCCGGCAAGGCACGCGAGCTACACAATGGCGCGGTGCTCTCTCGGGATCAGAACCTGCTGTATGTTGCGGGGCTGCACGGAATCTGGGTGATCAACACGAATACACTCCAGGTTCAGGACGAGTATCTGAAACAGCAGGACTTCACCGGCCTGGCCTTGAGCGGCGATGGGCACACCCTCTATGGGGTTGACCCCACGGCCGGCATTACTCTGCTTGACTCCAGCAGTGGAGAAACGCGCTCAGTCATTAAGGGAGTAATCCAGGCACCCTGGGGCATCGAGTGGTCGACTCAGTGACAACTTGATGCCCAATGGGCATCAACCTGAGAAAAGCCCATCAACATCCGTAGGGGCGAGAGTGGATGATGTGCGGTTGGGTGGGCCTTTATGGTCGCCCGTGGATGGGGCGGCCCACCCCACAGGCGACCATAAAGGCCCTTTGTTGGCGAATGCGATCTGAGGTGATTGCCACCGCATACAGGGCGAGGACAAGTCCTCACCCTGCTGCCTCATGCTAATGCCCGCTATTCTGGAAGCAGGCTACGTCGTACTGAGACACGCTTTTGGGATTAACCGAGTTCTGCGGCTGACTGCCAGCATAGTGGGCCTCCGCGTTGGCGAAGCCATTGGTATTGAACCCGTTAGGGACGAGCGGCGTCCCTGGGCCAAAGACATCCTGGCAACTCTTACTCGGCTGCCCCTGTGTTCCGGGGTCCGCGGCAAAAGCCCTTGTGAATGAAGAAACAGCCAGGCCGGATACTAGGATGACGAGGATAGCGCTGATAACAATGAAACGTTTCATAACTTAGCTCCTTTCCAGGCTCTGTTTTTCAATGGTTACTGTCAGATACATTTGTGTGAGCCAGGCACTTCGAAATGCCTCGCTTACATCGAACTATAAGCAGGAATTGTCAAACTATCCACTGGCCGTCCCTGGGTGTGTTAAATACGCCTTCCCTATCTGGGAGACGGAGACGCTACCTAACACACCCTTAGAGAGGGGGACCAGGTGCTCAGTGCCCCTACGGCGTCGCTGCGATCAGGGCAGGCAGCAGGTTCGCCACATTGGGCGTTCCCAGGCCGGTGACTGCATCCCAACCCGTCGTAGCATTATAGCCGGGGATCGCCGGGTTAGCCTGATTGTTACCCGTAGTGACATCGAAGTAATCGTTCGCATACTTGATAGGATCATTCGCGATCTGGTAGAGCGCCGGATTGATGTAGCCCAGATCTCTACCAGCCATCTGATCGGCAATCGCGATCAGCCCTGCCCACTGCGGTGAGCCGGAGCTGGTGCCACCCACGACGTACCAGCCGATGCTACAGGGATTTGCCCCGCCGCAGCCCGTGCCCGAAGTCGTCGTAGCCCCTAACGACATGTAAACCAGCACGCCCGTGCGAGAACTGGCCTGGTAGGCGATATCGGGGACGCCACGCATATTCGTATTCGGCCCGGGAGCGCCTACCGAACTGCCGACGTAGCTGCTGCCAGGCGGCAAGGTGTTCTGGAAGGTAGGTCTTGGGAAAAGAATGCTGTAGCCACCGCCTGAGTCAATCCAGCCGACCTCCCGCACGCCCGGATTCGACTGGCACTGAACCGGCGGCGATACGCTATCCACAGACGTCCCGGTATTGGCATTGGTGCAGAGGTAGGTCCCTCCGACACCTGTGACTAGCGGATCAGAAGCTGGCCATCCGACGCTCGGATACGGAATCACGGCTGGGTTCTTGACCGGTTCCTTGTAAATGTTGGCCGTTCCGAAATCACCCGAGGAGGCAAAAACGGTGACCTTGTTGGCCTGTGCATCGATGAAGGCGTGGCGGAGGTTGGTGAGGGCAGCCAGCCCATTATGAAACGAGCCTTCCCCGGCACCGAAACTCTGGCTGATGACATCTGCCAGGTGGTTATCAACGACGTACTGCTCGGCATTCATGAACTGCTGGAAGCCCTGCACCCCCAGGGTTTCGGCAGTAGGTGCAGTGACCAGCAGGATGTTCGCCAGCGGCGCGGTGGCATGCGCCCATTCGACATCAAGGGAGACTTCCAGGGCCCAGAGGTTGTGATTCTCCTGGCCAGTGCCATTGTTCGGTGGCGGTGGTGTAGCAGGCGGCGATCCCTGGACTTCGAGTATGTTAAAGGTTGGCGTCCCAGGCGTACAAGCCACCGCTGGGGTCTCCCCACACATATGTGGGAGACCAAAGGCCGAGTCAAAGACGCTCAGGTCGCCGCGGATGGTATCACTGCCGAAGGAGTCAACGAGCGCGATAGTTTTGCCCTGACCCTCGTTACCAGCGGCCAATAAGGAAGCGTAGTTGTAAGAATTGTGCATCGACGCCGGGTTAAAGCAGCGGCGGAGCACTGCGTTACACGCGGCCTGACTCGGCGGAGTGAGACTGCTCGACAGGTATTGCCAGTCGCTCACGAGCGGATTAACGACTGGGCTAGCGGCAATGGCTGTGGTGCTCAGCGCCACTGGCACGAGGGCCGCCCCAAGGGCCAACAGTGCGAGCCGGTGTATCGCCGACCGTAAAAACGAGAAAAGCATCATTTCCTCCTCAAAAAAATAGATCAAAGCAAATAACCAGAAGCATCATAGGAGCATCTGTGTGTAGAGGCAAGAGCAAAAGGGTAGTGATCGAGTTAAGAACTGGTTATGATTTCCTGGTTTGGGTGATGTTCTTTGAGTGCATCCGTTACGAAAACAAGGCTGCATGTAGAAACCTCTACTCGCCAGCTAACATCTCAACCCGCCCTTAACTCGATCACTACCCTCTTGCTCTTGACCCTGGCTACCCTCCCGCCTACCATAGGCGTGGTTCTTGCTACCTCTTGTTTCGGCGGAAGCAGGCCTGCTCAACGCTCTGCTCTGCACATGCAAGAGACGTGTGTTCAATTGAAGAGTATAGCAAAGTGAGGGTTTTCAAATGCATCCCGCTCGACACTCCAAACGTAGTCTTATCCTCTCCCTGCTCAGCCTGATTGCCCTGGTGGGAGCAGTGTCACTCAGCATCAGCTTGCTACGACATCCTGGCCAGGCTAAAGCGGCTGCAGCCAGCAGACAATTGCTGCTAGGCTCGATACCGGCGAACATCGACGTCAGCCAGCGGCTGACTAACGAGTCCGAGGAGACGGTTGCGGTCAACCCAACCAATCCGAACAACATCGTGATCGTCACGAACGTGGACCATCCGGCAGCCGGATTGTTCGAGGGCGTGAGCTTCGACGGCGGTGCGACCTGGACCAGGAAGCTGATCGGGGACAACGACAACCTGGGAGATGCGTGTTGCGACCCCAGCTTGTCGTTCGACAAATACGGCAACCTCTTCATGACCTACCTCTTCAACGTGGAGATCAAGGTCCCCATTGCCCTCAGCACCGACGGGGGTCTCACCTTCAACATTATCGCGAACATCGCGAAGCCGCCGAAGCAGAGCCTGTCGGCGAGCGGGGAGCGACGCGGCCTGTTCCGGTTCGTCGACCAGCCGACGATCACTGCCGCCCAGGGCGAGGTCTGGTTGGTATTCAACGGCGGAGGTCCGATCGTAGCCACGGGAGCGCCCGTAACGGGGCTTGGGCAGGTCGGCAGCTTTATCACACCCGAGGTCGTCCCGGGCACGAACAACTGCACGTACGGTGACGTCGCCATAGGCCCGAAGGGTCAGGTTATGCAGGTCTGCACGCTCACCGAGAGCGGGCAGGGTGGTGGCAAACTCTTCGTGAACGTGGATCCCGACGGGCTAGGACCAGCCGGCTTCGGCACGCGCGTGTTCGTGGCTGACACACACGTCGGTGGGTTTGACTTCATCCAGGCTCAGCCCGATCGTTCGGTCGATGCTGAGCCTGGGCTTGCCTGGGACCGGAGGACGGGTGGCCCCCACAACGGGCGCGTATACCTGGTGTACACGCTCGAGCACCCCAACGAGAGCAACAACATGGACATCTACGTCCGCTTCTCGGATGACGAAGGCGCCACGTGGAGCAGCCCGGTGCGGGTGAACGACGATCAGACGAAGAACAGCCAGTTCCTGCCGAAGATCTCGCTCGATCCGACCACCGGGAACCTTGCGGTGGTCTGGTACGACTCCCGCAATGACCTCGGTACCGGTGGCCCCGGCGACACCGACGGCGTGCCGAACGACGATGCCCAGTTCTGGGGAGCGTTCAGCAAAGACGGTGGGAAGACGTTCACCTCAAACATCCAGATCAGCGCGGGCACGTCGAACTCGCACGACTCTGGGAACCACATTGACTACGGCGACTACACGGGGTTGTCGTTCTTCGGCGGGATCGCCCACCCGGCGTGGGCCGACAACTCGAACAGTACGGGGAACAACCCGGACGGCCCCTTGCACGAGTTGGACATCTACACAGCCTCGGTTGCGGTGCCCTAGCGCCAGTCTACCCTGGCCGTGTGCCGTAGCGCATGGCCAGGGGATCGTAGAAGGCGTTAAGTTTCTTCATTCATAGGGATACCAAGAAATTTCCCAATTCCTCTTTGAGTTGCGATCACGAGATAGGGGTCAGTCGATACCTCGTAGTTTTCACATCTGATCATGGCAGTACTCTCCTCCAAGGCTGAAGCCAGTATTGCGCAATTTCCCATGGGTGAGTACAATGATAAAACGAGACATTCAAACCTCGACTGTATGCGCTCAATAAAATGTGAAAAGAGGCAAAGTATGAAACAACACCGCCGTCAACGCCCCTCTGGTATCACCATACTGGCATGCTTCGAATTTATGGGCGCAATTACCTGTGTGGGCTTACTCTTCTTTACCAATCCCGGCTCGCGTGACTTTATCGCCTTGAGTATCGGGGCGATACTCGGTTTCGTGGTTGTATACAGCTTGTGGACGCTACAATTCTGGGCATTCTGGCTCACGGCCGCCTATGAGTCTGCATCGATCGCATACGAACTCTTCTTACTGACACAGCCGGAATATAGAAGTCTGCACATACTTGGTCCCATCTTCGGGATAGTCTTGAGCGCCATCACGCTCGGCTATATTTTCCTTGATCGCTCCGTAAAACCCGTTTTCCGTAGAGTTGCTGCATCGTAGATAAGCCTTTAGCCGATAGGAAATGTCAAAGCATGAGAGAGCAATGGTGTGTTTTGTAGGCATATGTCATTTGTCCCATGTATTACGCCAAATTCCGTTTTTGCATAATAAAAGAAAAAAAGCATATAATGGTTATATCTTTTTTAAGGAAGGAGTGTCTCATGGTATACTCAAGCCAACGCTTCCCTTTCCTACCTTTCTTCTCACCTATCGCTCTTATCGTAAAATGTTATCGTAGTACATATTTACTCGCCGCGAAGTTAGCTCTACTCGTGCTTTTTGCTCTTTCTACACTAGCTAGCACAATCATGCCCGGCAGCCCATTTGTAGGGAAGCTTTTAGCGCTCACCGATCAGCAGCGGGTGTTTTTAAGCAATGGGATCATATTTACCACCGAAATCTTGAATACACCCGCTGGTCCAGTGACGGTACACATACTCAATGTAGATCTTACCGAGCCAGGAGTACATTTGGGAATCGTACAAGCACATAATAGATTAATCAGCTCTGACGAGACGATCAGTCATATGGCGAATCGCACTGGGGCTTTGGCTGGTATCAATGGAGATTACTTTGAAGAAGGTTCTACAGGCAGGCCCATTGGTATGGAGGTAATTAACGGCCAAATGATGCAGAGTCCCTCTGCTTATGCAGTTCTTGGCATCACTTCTTACAACCAATTCACGATTAGCCATGAAACCTTCCATGCTATAATCGCTGCTGGCACTGAAAGTTACAAATTATCTTCGATCAATCATCTTGTTGAACTCAATGAGGGCAAGCTTGGATTGATCACACCCGCTCTAGGAGCGCGTATTCCTGTCTGGGGCGATACGGTTGTCATGCTTCAGCGTGATGTGGACTTTCCAAGGGAGCTTAGCGTCCTTTCAATTCAACGTAAGGGCACAGTGCTTCCTGCTTTAGTGAATCGATATGCACTTGTCGCAAGAGGCTCCGCTGGCGCGTGGTTGCAGAAGCACCTGCATAGAGGAGTTCGTATACGTGTGATTGAGCAAATCTCCCCTGATAACAATCTTTTCCAGGCTATTGGAGGCGGTCTTGTTCTAATCAAGAATGGAGGGCTCTACCATGACTATTCTTCACCTATACTAAGGAGCGCTTATCGCAGGAATCCCTTCACGGCTGTTGGCATAAGCAGGGATGGCAAGCATATGCTCTTTGTTGTTTTCGATGGAAGAAATGCTGGCCGACTCAAAAGCAAAGGGGTAACCTCTGTTCAAGCGGCATATTTTCTGTTGGCGCATGGCTCTTATCAGGCAATGATGTTCGACGGTGGAGGATCATCGGAGATGGTAGCCCGTTTTTCCAATTATCACGGAGTCTCGGTAGTCAATTATCTTTCAGGAAGAAGGGAGCGCCCCTTAGCCAACGGCCTGTTTGTGTATGCTTCAAGGAATCCTTCACTCTAATTACACATATGTCACTAAAACGAAAAGCACGGACAGCAAGAGAAGAACCAGGAGCACAAGACCTGCCGGAGCTCCGGTGTTCGCCACGGTCCATTCAGACGTTGGGGGTGAAACTCCCGCCACCATTACCGAAGACCATGGGGAGGAAAAACACACCATAGATAACCAGAACGCTTCCCAGGAGGCTAAGGATCGGGCCAATGCGAGAAAATGATCGTTGTGATTGCATTGAAAAGTTCTCTTTCTTAAAGATACTTCACTCTCGCATATCGTTAATCTGAAAGGCTAGGCTCAATTCCTTTTCTCGTGAGCCAGTAGACGATAATCAGGATATCTACACTTCCTACGAGCAAACTTACAAGTGGGTAAACGGGGCTGCCAGGAGGTGGCTGCCCATTAATTGGCCCGGAGCCAGCTGCTGCGACTTGTGCGCAAACGTAAGCTACAGCATAAACAATGGCAGCACTCACACCAGTCACAAGCAGCGTTCGCCACAGAGTTGCCCATATTCCTCGTACGCGACCAAGCAGGATCAAACTCAATACCAGCACAACAACTCCAAATGTAAGGAACCAATTTGGTCCCCAAGAGGCTGGGCCGGTGGGAAAAAGCCTTCCCTGTACATAGGGGGCAAGCAGCGATACCAGAAGCACTCCGATAACCAGCAGCCAGTGTACTTTCAAGCAGAACAAACTGACCAAAATCAGCAAACTCCCGCCGACAAATAAGAACACAGCTAGAAGGAGGAGACCGAGAGAGGCATCATTTGATCCGGCCCCTGGCCAACTCAGAAGAGCCAGCGTGTTTGCACTGGCCGACCACTTGAACTCGCGGAAGAGGTCGGCAGTCATAGCAGAGACAGGTTTGCTGGTATTGAGCGCGGAAAGCTCGCCCACCTGTGCCGTTAGAATAGTGTTGTAGCCGCTGATCTTCGCCTGACCCTTGACGAGTCCGAACGTATGAAAGATCTGTGCAGGCGATACCGCGTTGATGTTGTTGAATACGTAGACATCCAGCGTTTTCCCGGCATCGCTCCGACGATCCGTCACCAGAGCCTGGAGCGAGAGAGTGCCCATAATGTTTGCGCAACTCACACTCTCGACATGTTCGTTGTCAGTGTTGGTGCCGATGATGTGCATCCAATGTGCAGGGTCACCAGTATCACCTGGACAAGGTTGAACACCTGAGGATACTCTCGGTGATACACTCTGAGTACTCAACGTTCTAACAGGAGCGCCGGGTGTTCCAACCGCATGTGTACCACTGCTGACAGCGCCACAGGCGCCAAGCGCGGGAATAAGAAAGAGCAATACAAGGCTTGTACCGATAAAGAGGCGTTTAGAAGCAGATGAATTTGCTTGCATAATGGTATGTCCTTTGATGAATCAAGACAGACATTTTAAAAAAGCAAGTTTGTAGAGTATATAACCAAAGCAAGCCTATCATAGAATCCCAGAAATATATGTGAACTAACTCACGCTTTTATGCACCATCTCTACTCTGCTTGACTTCGTTTGTCGCCGTTGTAGCAGTTGTAGCGATTGTCGCAGATGTAGCACTTGTAGCAGATTTTTTGCGAATTGTTGCAGATTATCACATGAATCCGGTCATCCGTAGGAGTCGATTATGCTCATGAATAAAATAGGATGGTTATTGGGCATGCCACTGAAGGCCGATAAATCGGCGGTGGGCGCGATAAATCGGCCCCTACAGGTGTCTGGCGATGTAATAGCTATTCGCGATATCCCCCTCGACATGCTTCACCTCAACATGCGTAAAACCTGCTTCGTATAACATCTGGCTGGCGACTTGCTCACCCCACATCGTCCCAAGCCCGGCCCCATCTTCTGCCAACGAGACGGTCATGCAATGATTGCACGAAACTGTGTAGAGAAAAGGTGCCAGGGGATGCTTCATGTTCTCCTCGAGCAGGCTCGATGCCCGGATATCCAGCATCAGAAAGACGCCTCCAGGGCGCAAAGCTTTCTCAATAGCCTTGAGGACTTCTGCCGGTCTGGCCTGGTCGTGGATCGAGTCAAAGGCAGTGATGAAATCGTAGTGATCTTGAATGTCTAAGCGTGAAACATCTCGCGCCTCGAAACGCGTATTGGTCAGACCCAATTGTTTGGCTTCCTCTTGTGCCGCAGCGATACCCTCCTGTGAGAAGTCATAACCCGCAAAGCGACTCCTGGGGAAGGCCTGGGCCATGATATTGAGCGCGTGCCCACTGCCACAGCCGATATCAGCCACGTCAATGCCTGCCTGCAAACGCTCCTCCAGTCCCGTTACCACTGGCAGGATCACCTGGAGTAAGCTGTTATCCATCACTTGCAAGCTCTCTTCGGCCATAAGTCGTTGGAAATCGGGGAAAGATGCGTAGGGTACGCCACCGCCTCTGGAAAAGCAGTCGATGATCTGTTCTTGTACGTTCGCTAGCATGACGATGTATTGTGTCTGGAAAGCCATATTCTGTATTCCGGCATCTCGTGTAAGCCATGCCTCGTATTCAGCGGGTAAGTGGTAGGTTCCTTGAGTGGGATCGTACTCAATAAGGCGTCCCGTGACCATCGCAGCAAGCCACTCACGCACATAGCGCTCATGCAGACCAGCAGAGATGGCAATTTGCTCGCTTGTGGAGGGAGCCATACTGCTCAATGTATCGAACAGGTGAGTTTTGTGACCGATGCTTATCATCAATGACAATGCACCATAGTTTAATATACTCAGCATCTGTTCTGCAAATGCCTCTGACTTCGCCTGATCGATATGCTGTTCGCTGTGTTGGTTGGCGTCTAATGGCATGCTGCCTCCTTCTTCATTTTTCTACATCTGTAATAGGACGCCCCTTGTTACCGGGTCTGGTAACTGTCTGGTCATAATGTTCTCCCAGGTTGACGAAGCAGCCTGACTTGTAATTTGCCCTTGGTTGATATAGGTCCATCCACGCTCTATTGTACTACACCAGGCTGGAATAGCCACGCTACAACGAAGAGCACAGGCTACAAAAGAAGAGCCAGTAACACAAGAGCTACTGAACTCCCTCCACCTATCTTTGTGGTCAATCTGACCATCGGGAGCACCGTGTGTAACAGACCACGTATGTATTAGTGTGTATCGGCTTGTTGTCGGAGCGAGAGATTGTCTACCACTCCGTGACCTGACACCAACACTTCACACAAACATCACCGTGACGACATACAGGAGATATGAACCCATGCATGCTCTCTTCAGCCGAGTTCCGGTGGTTGTGTGGACCGGAATCCTGGCCTCGATAGTAGATAAGAGGCGCTTTTGAGAACTGCTCAAGACTTGTAGCGTTCTGGCGCCATCTCAATTGCCTTTCAGTCCACTTGTCCTCTAAAATGAGGTATGACTTCATGGGCTAACAGGCACATCGAGCGTTGAACTGATGCAGACGGCATTCCTCCAAAATCCAGCCAGAACACGAAGTGTCTGTTATCCAGGACAGCTTGATGCTGCTCAATCCACTGGATGAGATCACCAGGAGTGCCAAACCATAGTTGGTTTCGTTCTTCCAAAACATGCACATGCTGTTGAGCATGACGAATATCAACGCCGTGATGCTGGTGAACGATATAGTGCAGCATCGCCTCTCTCCCCTGATCTTGCGCTTCAGATCGCGTCGGGGCGACACAGGTAAAGAAGATGAGTGGGAGTTCGTACTGGCTGGCATTGACCCCGGCGTCGAAGTAGCCTTGCTGGTAGACTAGCGCCAGCTTCGCCAGCATTTGCAAACTCTCAGCGCTCAAGTGAGGCAGCGCAATAATCGGCTGAGTAGCGCGACCTAGAGCGACAAAGGATTCCTCTCTCATGGCAGAGAACCAGTAGCGCGGTAGTGGTTTCTGCACAGGGAGCACAATGAGCTTCACTCCGTCAATCTGGTAGTAACGCCCCTGAAATGTCACGGATTCTCCGCTCCAGGCTTGCTGGATTATTTCCCAGCTTTCTTCGAAACGATTCCTGCTTTCCTCGCGGTTTTGCCCAAAGGCAGCAAACTCGTGTGGATAGCTGCCCCGTCCGATGCCCAGACCTAATCTTCCCTGGCTCAGCAGATCAACCAGCGCATAATCCTCGGCAATGAGCAAAGGATGCCGCAGCGACTGATTAGCAATGACCGTGTTCAGGCCAATGCGTTGCGTGCGCTGGGCAGCAGCGGCCAAGACAAGAGCTGGATTGGGACAGGCCAGTGCGAGGTGTGGAGTGAGATAGCCGTGATGCTCCCCGATCCAGAAGGCTTCAAAACCAAGATGTTCCGCCTCCACTATCTGATCAAGGAGTTGCGCGTAGAGCGTAGAGAGCGTGCGCGAACCATCATCGTAGTAATCCAGAACGGAGAAGAGGCTAAAGCGCATCTTGATGTTCCTCTTCCTGATGTGATGTGATTTCCCGTAAACGATGACTCGCCTCGACGCCGTAATCCATTCCATAGATCTCCTTGAGGCGAGCAATCTGTTCAAGTGTATGATCGCTGAAAGGAGCTTTCCCCACAAACGCGTGCAGGACAATCCCTTCAAGCAAATCACCGAGTGAAATGTCCAGATACTCAGCCAATCCCTTCAGCACTTTGACCATCCGTTTCTCCATTCTCACCCCCGTTTGCACACGTTCGATCAGTTGTTGATCGAGTTGCTTCCCCTTGTCGTCTAAGTGGTTCATATGTTCTCCCCTGTTGCAAACATATAGACTGCTATTTTGATGTTACTAATGTACCAATATAACATAATAACAACATACAAGATTACTCTGGAAAAAGCAAGTAATGGTGTACCAGCTTTACCCGGATGTGTCACTCAAGGAGAGACTCTCGAAGAGGCTATTGCAATGGCTAAGGATGCAATCCGCTTGCATGTCGAGACTCTCATAGCTTATGGTGAGCCAGTCTCTGAGGAACGTGAGCATCCGCAGACAATCATTATTAACGTAGTGGCCTGAGAGTCTTTTAACCGATCAACCTCTCAGCTCATCCTTACGTTTCACAATAGCGAATGTCCAGTTAGAGATCATGAGTAGCACTGTGCTGGCGACGGGTGGCTAAGCCCTATCGTCCCATGAACTCTCTTTGCAACTGATTCTGTGCCAGCACCTTACCCGTACTGATCACCCATGCTGGTGGCTGCTGTAGGCGCAGCACTTCCCGAGCGGTAGACGCCGCGAGTACATTCAGGTCTGCCTTACATCCAGGGTCCAGGCCGTAGTCTGGCAGGCGCAAGGCACGTGCAGCATTGTAGGTGACGAAATCAAAGGCCGCCTCAATCTCGCTTGGAGCGGCCATATGCGCAGTGTGACAAATATAGGCGACGACTTCCTGCTGGTCGTTGCGCCCGAAGGGGTAGAATGGATCGGCCACGTCGTCCTGGGAGGAAAAAACATTGATACCGTGCTGCCAGAGCTGTTTGACGCGGGTGATCCCCCGGCGGATCGGTTCCTGGTCATAACGGCCCTGCACCACCAGGCTGATATGCGGGTTGCTGCTGATGCTGACGTTGGCCTGCTTGAGCAGGTCCTTCACCTTGTGGGCATGCACTTCGTTATAGGCGGCCAGTGCCCCACAATGGCTGGCCGAGACCCGCCCCTGGTATCCCTCGCGCATGGTCTTGACCGCCAGGTACTCTAACGAACGGCTCAGGGGATTGTCGGTGTCATCCACGAGCATATGGATATCCTTGTCGTAACGTTTGGCCAGGTCAAAGCAGAAGTCGATATGCGCCCGCGCATCCTCGTCGAGCATCTCAAACCAGGGCAGCCCGCCGGCGATATCGGCTCCCAGGCGCATCGCTTCTTCCATAAGTTCAGCCGTGCCAGGATCGCGTATAATGCCTTCTTGAGGGAACGCCACCACCTCGATGTGAACCACATTGCGCCAGTGCTCGCGCAGCGCTAGAAGGCCCTCGAGTCCTCGCAGTTGGCCAATGCTGTCCACGTCGGCAAAGGCGCGAAAGACCGTCGTGCCATTGAGGATGCCCTCTTCGATGGCCCGGCCTGCCCGCTCCAGGATATCTTCGGTGGTGTACTGTGCCTTGTGTTCCCAGGTGAGCTCGAGACACTCACTAAACGTGTAGTCTTTATTGGGACGCATTTTTTCTTGCAGGAAGCACTTATCGAGATGAATATGCCCGTTGACGTAGGTTGGCATAACCAGGTTTCCGGCAGCATCCACTTCCGTTATCGCTTCATCAGTAAGCTGTTCAGCTACTGCCTCTATGCGATCTCCAGTGATCCCGATGTCCAAGGTACCCTCGTGGCCTCGCAGACTTGCATGGCGAATGATCAAGTCCATTGGTGACTTCCTCCTATTTCTTCTGGATGAAGCACTACCTAGACCAACAGCACGACTTCTCCCGTCGTTTTGCGTTGGGCAATAGCCCTGTGTGCTTCTGCTGCCTCAGCTAAAGGGAAAGTGTGTTCAGCAATAATCTCCAACTGAGCAGTGGCCAGGTACTGTATGAGTTCCCTGGCTGCTACAGCAGTGCGGTCTGGGCGACTACTCATCCATCCAGTGAACCAGTAGCCCATGATGGTCTGATTTTTGTGCATTAACTGCACATCGGAAAATTGTGCGTTCAGACCGCTTACTCTTCCATAGATGACCATGCGACCAAAGGGCGCCAGGCATTGGAGGCACTGTTCAGCCTGCCTGCCACCGACCATCTGCAGGATGATGTCAGTCCCCTGACCACCAGTTGCCTCCTTCACGAGCTCAACCCAGTCCTTCTCAGTGTGATTAATGGCGACATCGGCTCCCAGGCGGCGTACCAGGTCGAGTTTGTTCTGACTACTGGCCGTACTAATCACAGTGCCAGCTCCCATCAGCCTGGCAAGCTGTACGGCCAGCGTCCCTACACCTCCTGCTGCTGCGTACACCAACACGCTTTCTCCAGCTTGCAGGCGAGCCAATTCCCGTAGCAATTGGTAAGCCATGATCCCCTGGACAGGGAACGTAGCTGCATGCACAAAATCCAGATTGTGTGGTATGGGAATAACCGTGGTTGCCTTAGCGCTTGCATATTCAGCATAGCCCCCTTCTACGAAGGAAACCACACGAGTACCCTCCGCTGGCGTGCTTACCCCAGGGCCAAGCGCCACTACCGTCCCGGCGACCTCCATACCTAAGATCATCGGCGTGCGAGTGCGCGTAAGATAGGTCCCCTGGCGTTGCGCAAGGTCTACCTGCGTGACCCCTGCTGCTGCTACCTTGATGAGCACCTCGTCCTCTTGCGGTGTTGGCGTCTCAACCTCCTCTAGCTGCATAACCTCTGGGCCACCAATCTCGTTGATACGGATTGCCTTCATCGTGATGTCCTTTCCTATTCTTTCCTCATGAACCATCAAACTGCGGCCTGCATAATTATACTCCTTTTTGGTATCGATGTGAAAAGAGAAGGCAAAGAGAGGCGAGAGGCGGGAGAGTGCTCCCCGCCTCTCGCCTCTCATGCCTCAACATGCCAGGCGGCTTCCGATGTAAATGCTAGCGCTTCTGTTGAACCACTTCCTGCAGTCTTCGAATCTCTTGATCGTAATCCATACTGTAGACAGCGTGAACGTCCCACTTGATCAAATCCATGAAAGGTTGCAGAAGCGCGGTGAGTTCGCGGGGATCCTCGGTCTCAACTAGTAAGAAACCTGCCCCCCCACCAGCCAGGTTATACCACCCTTTGATGCTTTCTGGGCGGCGATTATTTGCAGCCTGGTGTTGTTCGATAATCCGCTGGGCCACCTGTTGGCGTGTTGTATGAGCAAGCCATTCAAAGCGGCAATACCAGAGCATGGTTGACCTCCTTGTCTTGCTCTATCAGCCATCTTCATATTCTTCGCTTGGGAGTTGTCAGAGCAGAAACCTATGTATATCACTCTCGTTTGTCGTTTGTGGTTTCAGAGCTGCAATGCGAGATTCCGCTAGCTAATGGTGAGCAGATTTCAACCTACATTTCGCTCTTCAAAGCTTTATCTGCATAGCGTGTGAGTTGACCCCCAGGAAACTGGGACCCTTATTACTTCCAAATTCATCTTTGAAAAACAGGAGAGGATAGCGTCCATCTAATGACACGTAATGTTTCATTCCATGTCCATAACAATCAGAGTTCTAGATATAGGGCTGCAACAGTATGACCCTGATGAAGAGCAGAAGAAAAGAATGTTATCAGGGCTATTGCGCTGGTACAAGGAGCGTTCGGTAGCTTGATGTTAAACGACGACCTGTAACGAAGGGAGCAGTTTGCGATGATATCTCCAGAGGAACTCGAACGATACTTGCAGCAATGCGCGGAACAGGATGACTTCTCAGGAGTCGTCCTGATCACGCAGGGCAGTTCACAGTTGTTCGCGGGTGCCTATGGCTACGCCAGTCGTTCCTGGAAAGTACCGAACACCCTCACCACGCGCTTCGACACGGCCTCAGTGACCAAGCTCTTCACCGCCGTCGCGACCTTGCAACTGATTGACAGGCGATTATTCACCTTCGATACCCCGGTCATCGATTTCCTGGGATTGCAGGATACAGCCATCTCACGTGCAGTGAACGTTTTTCACCTGTTGACGCATACCTCAGGTATCGCGGATGATGTTGAAGAAGAGAGCGGGGAGGTGTACGCGGATGTCTGGAAGACCAGATCCAACTACGCGGTCATCGAGACCGCTGACTTTCTCCCCCAATTTGCATACAAGCCCCCCAATTTCCCGCCAGGTCAGGGATGCCGATACTGTAATTGCAGCTATGTGTTGCTGGGTCTGCTCATCGAAAAGGCCAGCGGTCTGTCCTATCGGGACTACCTGCGTCAGCAGATCTTCGCCCCTGCTGGCATGCTCCACTCTGATTTCTTCCGCATGGACGAAGTCAATGAGGATGTTGCCGAGGGATGTGATCCGCTGCGTGATGAGCATGGTACCATTGTCGCCTGGAAGAAAAATATCTATTCTTACCCACCCATCGGGTCGCCCGATGGCGGTGCACACGCTACTGCCAGAGATCTGGACCGATTTCTCCGTCAGGTGAAAGCTGGCAGCTTGCTCTCTGCGCAATCGACAGCAGCCTTCTTCACTCCCCAGATACTCAACCGTGGGCAGGAAGCCTGGGATCAGAGGTACGGATATGGGAGGTACGGATATGGGATCTGCTTCGCTGTTGATGATGCCGGGAAAGTCCTGTTCGCAGAGAAAGAGGGTATGAACGCTGGTGCGAGCGCGGTGATTCGTCACTACCCCGACCAGGATATCAATGTCGTCCTCCTCGCAAATATCCAAAATGGTGTGTGGGAACCGGTCAAGACGATCCATCGCTTGCTCATGCACGTTTAAGGTGAGCAAAGACGATCCGTTCGAGCGCCAGTTCATCCAGCGTTGACAGGTTACTTAAGAAAATGATCGTGACCCCATCATCAGGATATCGCCCGATGTAGGTCCTGAAGCCATCGACCCTCCCATCATGCCAGATCAAGCGGTGTCCTGGTGTAGGCGCTTTGGCTATGAACCACCCGTAGCCATAGCTTGATCCGGCGTACTGCGAGGTGACGTAGGGGGTGAACGCCTCATCTAGCAACTGTTGTGAGATCAGGGTGTGACTCGAAAGGGCCTGATCCCAGCGATACAGGTCTTCCACGGTACTGTACAAGAGCCCTGCCCCAAAAAGAAAGGACCACTGTGGGGCAGCATCCCACCCAATGGACACGTCCTTGACACGCCAGCTCGCGTAGCCGACTGCGTGATCAGGTAGGGAGAGATAGTGCGGGTCGCAGCCGGTGTTCCTCATCTGTAAAGGGTCAAAAATTGTCTGCTGTAAGAACGTGCAGTATGACTCGCCTGAAACCTTCTCGACGACATAACCGAGAATCTGGTAGCAGACATTACAGTAGCTGAACTCGCTGCCTGGTGCAAGGCCCAGGGGAACATGATCAAAACGATTAATCCAGGACTGAGGGGAAGCATTCAACGTAACCTCTCACCGAATATAACTGTCTGGCCCGACTACTCATGAACTCGAGTCAAGGCGAGCTTCAGGCAAAGTCGGCTGGAACAATTCGATGAGGTTACCGGACGGGTCCTCGACGAGAATCTGCTTGCCGCCTACGCCAGTGACTATCTCGTTGCGAAAGTGGACGCCAGCTGTACGCAGTGTCTCAACCAGCGCTTCTAGATCAGAAACTTCAATCGCGAAGCGGTTCCAACCTCCTGGCTCGGGTTTGGTCCCATCGGGCATCGACTGACCGCCTCCACCCACCGGATTCGGCGCACTGAGAACAAGACGGAGATCGCCTCGTGAGAGCATAGCGAAAGCTGGAGCAGGATGCATCTCTTCGTGGAAGCCCA
>WNGE01000566.1_pt1 | contig 48104 bp, 37 predicted proteins | sample 5400651 | NCBI WGS metagenome assembly WNGE01 (sample SAMN13153370, study PRJNA577476) | soil metagenome | isolation source: 60 cm soil or saprolite under grassland replicate 2 | place: USA:California | collected 2016-06-15 | reverse complement strand
GCCGGCACCAGGTGCCCGACCAGCGTCCCCGCGTCCAGGAACTGCCCGCCCGTCCGCTCTCTGCCCTGCATGCAAAGATCATCCCAGAAGACCGGACACTCTGCCGCTATCGCAGCGCTTTATTCAGCGGCCTCCTAGCCACGTGCCGTCCGGCGACACCACCACCTGTTCCATGCCGCGCCGGTGTCCGGTATCGATCGAGCTTTGTGCGACGCCGGTATCGGCGTCCCAGATCCGCAGAACTGGATCACCGCCGAGACTGCTGTCGTTGCGGCCGATAGTGGCCAGCCAGGCGCTGTCCGGGGCCACCGCCACCTGCCCCACACCGTACGGATGTGCGGTCTCGATCGCCCATCGTCGGTGGCCGGTGGCGGTGTCCCAAGCCTGGACGCACGGGCCGCTCTCGTCGTTTGCAGACCAGTTGAAATCGGCGGTGGCAAGCCAGGTACCGTCCGGGGCAACCGCCAGACGCGCGATGCTTTGGCGATGGCCGGTGTCGATCACATGTCGGAGGCTGCCAGTGGGGCTGTCCCAGATCAAGACGGTCGTGCCACGGCCGGTGGCGGCCGGACTCTGGGTGTCGCTGACGGCCAGCCAGGTGCCGTCCGGAGCGACTACCATGTCCCAGGCGTGGCCGGTGCCGATGGTGCACAGCAGGGTTCCGGTGACGGCGTCCCAGATGCGCAGGTCCTGCTGGCCGGGGCCATCCGAGGTCTTACCGAGCGTTGCCAGCCAGGTTCCGTCCGGGGCCACCACCACCTGCTCGACGCCGCGCCGATGACCGGTATCGACAGCGTGCCGGAGTTCCCCTGTGCTAAGGTCCCAGATCCGCAGGACTTGATCGCGCAGAAGCCGAGGGCTGGCAGTGGCAACCCAGGTGGCGTCCGGGGCCACCGCCATCTCCTCGACGCCATGTGGGGTACCGGTATTGACGGCACAGGTCAGATTACCGGTGGCCGGATCCCTGATCTCTATGAGCGGACCACCGCCGGTGACGGCCAGCCAGGTGCCGTCCATGGCCACCGCGGTCGAGTAGACGTGGTAACCCGTGTCGACGCTCCACCTGACGTTGCCTGTGGTGGCGTCCCAGATCCGCACGCACCCTTCTTGACCAATTGTGACTAGCCAGGTGCTTCCCGCAACCGGCGCGATGGGCTTCAAACCCCGTAGGTGACCGGCGTGGATGGCCCGTCGTAGCGCGGGATGCGGGCGGTCCGGCGGCAGAAACCGGTTGACCAGCCGCGGGCGGCGGTAGGTGTCCCGCAGAGCCTGTACTTGTGGCCCCCAGTCCGGGTCGTCGACGACCCGGCTGTGCAGAATATCCGTCACCGCCCCAACCGGCTCGGTAGGCGCCAGCAGGTGTGCGGCCCGCGCCAGCGCAGCGCGCATCCGGGCCGACCGCGGGGTGCCGACCGCGATCAGGTCAGCAGCCGGGGCGGCTGGCCCGAAGCGTTCCAGCCGCGCTCCCACCCAGCGCAGATCACAAGCGACCGCCTCCGCAACGTCGGCCCACCCGGCATCGCGCATGTGCTCCATCAGATGGTCCCACAGGTACCTGTCCTCCTGGCCCAGCTCCCACCAGGCCACCCCTGACGCGGGCAGGGCAGGATCTCGTGGGCTCGCGGCAGGCAGGTCCCTGCCGACAGCATCCAACAGCGTGCCATTCAGGTCGGCCAGCCGCTGCGGGCCGAGTTCGGCCCGCAGGAAATCGCGGATCACGTCATGCACGGTGATGCCCCGGGCCGGACCGGCGGCGTACGTCACCAAGGCGAGTTGGGCCAGCCGTCCGTAAGTCTGGCTGGCAGCCAAGTCATCCAGGCCCGCGGTGGCCTGCCACAGTCGTGCGGCCAACCGGAGCGGAATGATCTCATCCTCGGCGAACACGCCCAACTCCGCGAACCGCTCCGCGTCGTCCGGGCCGAGCAGGCTAGTACTGGCTGCAATAGTCGCCCGCACCGCCTGCGCCCGCTCCTGCGGCTTGTCCACATCCAGCCCGCGGACGGGACTACCGCGAAGGTCATCAACCACCGCCGGACCGGCCTCGCGCAACCGCTTCAGCAACTTCGCTGCCTGGGCAGGCATATCGGCCGCCACCCGCTCGTAGTCAGCCAGGATCGTGTTGACCAGCCGCAGCAGCAGCGGCCACCGCCCGGTCGCTGTCAGCAGCCCTTGCGTTACCGCCTCATCCAGCGTGGGCAGCCCGGCGGTCAGCAGCGCCCGTGCTTGCTCCGGCGACATCTGATCCACCCGTACAGCCGCGCCCCGACCGGCCAGCAGCTCTGGCACTCGCGTGGTCACCAGCCTGGTACACCGTTTGCCGCCCCCCGCGAACGGCGCCAGCTGCTCCACCTCCCACACATCATCCAGCACTAGCAACCTGCGCGGCCCTGCATCTAGCAGCGCACCCAGTCGCATCCCGGCCAGCTGCGGATCGGTGAACGTGGCATCCTCACCCGTCACCAACTTGATCACGTCGTTGACTTTGGCCGCGACCGCCGCCGACCCGCGCACATCCCGGCCCACCGTCACCAAATACACCCGCCGCCCGAACCAGCGCCGGACCCGCCGGTCCGCACACACCATCCGGGCCAGCATCGTCTTCCCGAACCCGCCCGCCCCATATAGCCCCGTCGTGATCCCTACTGTCCCAGCCTGGCCATCCGTCAGCGCCTGTACTACTGCAGCCACTTCCACCGGACGGCTGACCACCCAGTCCGGTACCTCCAGCTCCGGCGGCACCGGTACTTTCGCCGATCGGGCCACCGGACCCCACACCGCCGCCACCGCGGCCACGATGCCTGCCAGCGCCGCCAGCGGCCCAGCCCACACGCCAGATCGGTCCACACCCTGGCGGACCATCACCACGATCAGGAATACGCACGCCACTCCGGCCGCTGCGGCAGCCCCACCCAGCACGATCTTCCGGACCACAGCACACAGCTAACACCAGCGACAGCACAACGTGTGAATCGCCGGATAAGTATGCCCCAGCGTTTGAAACTCCCTGAACGAACGATCCTTGACCTGGGCAGCGCCGCAGGCCCAGCGCCGCACCCTAGTACCCTGACCGCCCGCACCAACCTCGCCTACTGGACCGGGCAGGCGGATAGCCAGGCCAGACATTGAAGATCACCCAGCACCCCTGAGTCGGCCTTCAGCGTCAGACGCGCGCTGGGATCTGATGTCCCGCTCTGTCGGCATGCCCTCAGCCAGACCACGGTAGGGCCGGTAGGACGCGGAGAGCTTGCTCCGTGTCGAATACGTGCCCAGATCGCCGCTGACCACAACATCCGCGCTGGTCAGCCAAGTTCATGTGCGGGTCTTGAAAACCGCTAGGGCGCGAGTGTCCTCGTGCGTTCGAATCCCACGCCCCTCCGCCACGCCCTCCGCCAGTTGGGCGCACGGCGAGAGCATCGTCGCGGTAGCTTCCTGCCTCAGCGATCCTCGAAGCCGTAGGACTCAAACTTCAGCGTGCGGGCATTCTCGGTCACGATCCGCACCTTGTCCTCGGGGAAGCCATCGGGCTTGCGCGCGCTGATCTCTACTCGGACCTCCAGTTCGACGCCATCTGGCGCGGCGAGGTGCTGGATGATCTCCTGGGAGAGACGGGTCAGGTCGCGGGCGTAGCGTTCAGGATTGAGGGAGGCGACGCCGAAGAAACGGGTGTTCTTCGGTCCCGGCGGTGGCTGTTCCCCGCCCGATCCGGCACCCGTCCCGGCGCTGCTTCCGGTTCCGCCGGACTGCCCGTCAGTACCGTGCCCGCTGGCCTCGGTTCGGGAGCCGGTACCGGCCGCTCCGCCTGATGCCGCGGTGCGCTCGGCTAGCTCCTGGTCCCGCTGCGCGAGCGCCAGGTCCGGCCGCACCAGCAGCGTATGATCGGTGACCTGGCCGAACGGATCCTGGTGCGGGACCGTCAGCCCGAGGTAGCGCCCGGTCTGCTCGTCGTACCTGGTGGCGATCGCGAATGCCTCGACGTCCCAGGTGAGCTCGCTGGCCGCCCCGAGAATGCCATCGTCGAGGACTACGCGGTCGCTGAGGCGCGGCAGATAGGGATGGCGGCAGTAGTAGCCCCATAGCTCGCCGACCCGGATGTGGCCGTGCTGCCATACGCTGGACAGCCGGTTGTCCAGGTCGTAACGGATGCTGCGGGCGCCCTGTACGGTGCGGAGCAGGTCGGCCTGGCAGAGCTTGTCACTTGCGCGTTCAGCCAGGCGTTCCTTCGCCCCGTCGGCGCGGACGACATCCCAGGTGACCGGGCGGTCGGGCTGCGGCTGGACCGGCACCAGCGCCCAGTGGTAGGCATCGGCGATCCGCAGACCTACAGCCTTGTCAGCGCCAGCCAGGCGGGTGCGGGCCTGCGCGGCCTGCTGGGCGGTCAGGTTTAGTTCCTTCAGCCGGTCATCGGTTCCGGCGATGTTCTGCCAGGCGAGGAAGTCGCGAACCGCCTCAGCCAGCTCCTCCATGCGCTTAGCGTCAGCAGCCAGGAAGGTCACCATGTTCCGGTTGACCCGCTGCGCCGACCCGCGGGTGTCCAGTGCCCGCCGCGCGAACATCATCGCCCCGGATGCCTCGTCGCCCCGGACGTGGTGGTACTGGGGATGGACGATTACTAGCCGCGCAACCGGGTCGTCGGGAATATCACCAGTATCGGCAGATCCGACGTGCACCCGGGCGAACGCTCCCCTGGCGCGCAGCTCGCCTGCGGTCAGCCTCGCCACGATCTCCACCCAGACATCTTCCGGGCGGTCCCGCAGCCGGTCGGCGTAGTCACGGGCCGCCCGGGTGATCGACGCCTGCGTGTCGTACCAGTACCTCTCGCCGTCCCCGTACAGATAAGTGGCCCGGTCCGACAGCAAGTGCAACGCCGACCCGAAGTTGCCGACCGTGTCACCGGGCACCGCCACGCCCAGCCAGATGGAGGGCTGCTCGATACCCTTGTGCGGAGTGCGCAGCGTCGCCGCCGAGCCCAGGAATATGGCCCGGGCGACCCTTCGGGTGACCGTACGCTGCCCCAGCGTGGACCGCTCCCGGTCAATCCCGGCAGGCGTAGAGCTGTCACCGTCAATGTCGGCGTCGATGATCGGTTTGAAGTCATCCTCCAGGTACTGGGTCAGCTCGCTGCGGACCCGCTCGGCTTCCAGCGGCACACCGCCGGGCATGATCAGCGGCGCGGCGTCGCCTGCCTGCCACAGGGCGTAGATGACCGCGCTCATCAGCCGCAGCACGCCCCGGGTCCGCTGGAAACGCTCCAGCGTTGACCAGTCCTCATACAGCCGGTCAAACAACTCGGGATGGATCGGGTAAGCGGCCTTGATCCGCTCCTCATACGCCAGCTCGCCGACACCGCTGGGGAACTCCCCCCGGTGCCGAGCATAGAACTCGGTAAACGTCCGGGCGACCGCGCCGATATCAGCCTGAGCGGCCGCATCCCGCTCCTCGAACAACCGGCGCCGCACGATCTCAAACGACTCCTGATGCGACGCGGGGCGCCACTGGTCAGCCATCCGGCGGATCACCTGCTGCAGCCTGGCCAGGGCCTCACGGCCGTTCAGCCCGCCAACCTCCAGATCCGAGCCGCCGCGTTCCTGCTCCTCGGCCGACGGTGTTTCCGAGGACGCCGGGATGGAGGTCACCAGCATCGCGCCCGGCACCGACTTGACCACCTCGGTGAGAGTCTGCGCGAACGTGAACTGGGTATCGAACGTGCCGCCGTCCAGATCATCCCGGCCGAACAACTGCCGGGCGTAAGCCACCCACTCGTCAATCAGCACCAGGCACGGCGCATGTGCCGCGACCAGCTCATGCAGCGCCGCACCCGGGTTGCTGCGGGTCGTATCCGCGTCGGCCACAATCGCATACGCCTCGCGCGCGCCAGCCTCCCCGCCGCGCGCCGCGCCCAGCTGCCAGGCCAGCTCCCCCCACAGCGTCCGCACGTGCGTGCCGTCAGCCTTGACTGAGCCCTTGCCCGCAGCAATGTGGTTGCCGACCATGGCGACCCGCGCGGCCGAGCGGCCCAGCTCCCCGATCTTGTGCCCCGCTAGCAGCTCCTGCAGCTCCTGTGGGTATTCCGCCAGCTCACGACCCGACAGCAGGTGCCACAACGCCAGCATCGAGTGCGTCTTGCCGCCGCCGAAGTTCGTCTGCAGGTTCACCACCGGCGAGGTGTTCAGATCACCGCCGACCCGCCGTGCCGCACGCGACAGCAGATCCTTCAACCCCACCGTCAGGTAGGTGCGGCGGAAAAACTCCACCGGATCGGTGTACTCACGGCTGCCCTCACCCAGAGAAACGAAATACAGGTCAGCAGCGAACTCCGACGCGCTGAAATTCCCGCTAGCCACATCCCGGTGCGGAGTTACGACCTCACGCCACGGCTTGAGGCCCAGCCCCTCCACACCGGCTGTCGACTTTACGGCCTTGCGTGTCTCGGCTTCCATGGCGGTGCGCTGCAAATCGAGGCGAAGCCTGTGCACCTGAGTTGCCTCGTCTGCAGCATCCGCCGCGGTAAGCAGCCGCTCCATCGTGTCCAGCGCCCGGTAAGTGTCATCGGCCGAGAACGCCTCGCCGTGCGCCCATTTGTTGCCGGTGTCCCGCAGCTCACTGGCGAAGCTCTGCTCGGGACGAGACAGATGATCCTTGAACGCCCGCCACTCCTCAGTCAGCACCCGCAGCAGGAACCGTGAATCAGTCCTGGAATACTGTCGCTCGCCGCCGTGCCGGGACGCATCTCTGGCCTCCAGCACCTCCACCCAGTCCCGGCCGCCGGAGACAGCAGCCGCCATCTGCGCCTCGACGAACGGGCCCAGTCCGCCCGCCAGGATCTCCAGCCCGCGACCCACTCGGTCACGGTTACTCATCGCCATAGGTCGCCGCTCCCACATGCATTGTCATTCGGTCTCATAGCCGAGCTGACCCTGAACATCCACGCTGGCCGACCTCGGCTTCTTGGCAGCCTCGGCCAGATCCGACCATGAGGTGCCCAGGCCGTTGAACATCCGAGCTGTGTCTGCCCAGCTTCGCTTCTCCGCGATCGCGAACAGCAGGTAAGCCAGTTCCCTGACCGCATCCAGGTCCACCACGGCGCGTGACGTCACCATCAGCCTGGCTGCCGCGTCGCCGCCCTGCTCGGCCAGCCTCTTGGCCAGGTGCAGCACAATCTCCCACTCCGACACGCGGTCATCACCCCCCGGGTCATATGAAGCAGGCATATCCAGAACGGATCGAAGGCGTACTCGCCCGCCACGCGACCTCAGCACTCCGGCCCTTTCAAGACCAGCAATCGAAGTGTTCTTCGCTTTCGACAGCGTCTCAGCCACGCCGAACGGCCCTTCTTCGAACCCATAGCTCTTGAACCATTCCAAGCACCAGCGAGTATCAGCGCCAAAATCGCCCTCCTGCTGCGAGAGCACCTCGTCGAGTACCTGATTGATTAGCGCGAGTGCGGGACGGACCTGCATCGCCGACCCATCAGGCTCATTCACTCGCGCGTAGCGAGAAAACACCGCCATGCCCGGCCCGATCGCTGCCTGCGGTAGATCCACCGGAGCGATACTGCCCTGCTGCAGCTTCCGCAAGGCATCTGGCAGCTCCTCCCGAAGTGCCGCGATTAGACCCCGCTTGTCAGTTACTTTAGCGTCGCCGTCCCGAGGGCGGCATGCTAGTACGATCGATGACGCGAGCGCGTTAGAGCTAATGCTGCGCAGGCGACTGCCTCGCTCGGTCCGCATCGGCCAAGTCCCGGTCACCGCCCAGCCGGTCTTCATCATGCCTTCTAGTAGTTTCTCCCAGCCCGTGGACGCATGACCGCCGTCGTCGTCCGTCTCAGTCTGCTTAAACGCGTAGAAGATAGTGATCGGGTACCCATCGGGCGTGCCCTCTCGAATCCGCCTAAACACCTTCCCGAAGCCATCCTCGAAGAACCGCTCAGCCTGCTCCTTGCCTCCGCGGCGAAACGGGTCGGCGACTAGCTCATCCCCCTTCGGTGTGAGCACCGTTCCCATTAGATTGGGATATGCGTGACCAATGGAACGGCGAAGCCACACATAAAAGAAGTCTGAGAGGTCTGCATATCCGACGTTATCGTAATAGGGCGGATCCGTGGCAACAAGCCGACCGTCGATCGTTGCACTGGCAGCGTCCACCTGGATTGCGTATCCATGGACGTTTGCTGGGACCCCGCGAAGAGCATTAGAGACCCATTCCGGTGCATCAGCTAGGTTGCCTGAAGATTCAGAAAATGGATTCGCTTCGCAGAGATCCCAAACCATCGGGATTGCTTGGCGGGTGAAGAGGTGACCGATACCTTCATTCTTCGGATCACTTAGCCATGAGCAAAGAGCATTGTGATAATCAGCCGTTCGCGAAAGTGCCGCCGCCAAGTAGGTGGCTACGGCATCCGCGTACATCTCATCTGCGCCGTCAGCAATAACGCGATTGCCGACCTCGCGTACCATGTCAGTGAACGTAGTTAGAGCCATGAGCTGGCGGTTGGTAAACAGATCGGCCCAGGTCCGCTTGCCATAGGCCTGGATGCGGAAGCCTAGGGCTTGGTCCGGCAGCTCACTCTCTGGCACGTCGTCGGGCCGAGTGACGTCGGCGACCTTCTCGTGTTCCTCATCCGGGGGCAGGTAGTAGCGCTGACGATGACCCTCGGCAGCGATGGCCATAAGCTGAGCGTTCATCCTGCCTGCCTTGCCCTCGGCGCGGACGTAGCTCAACGGCACCGGGGTGCCGCACAATAGGCACACCGCTCCCGTCCTGCCAACGGTTCCCTCGCGTGGGATGCCCTGCGGGCCACGAATCTCGAAGCGGACCCGCTTGCCCTCCGGGATGGGCTCGGCGTAGCGTTCCTTGCCTTTCTTCTTGCCCAGCCAGAATTTGTTTACCAGCGGCATGGTCCCTGCGCAGGCGGGGTTCGGGCAGGTAACGGTCCGGGCCCAAATCCAGGCGATCACTGTGGCCTCGGTGCCATCGGGGAGCTTTGCCTTAGGGTACAAATGCCCAATCCGCTTCTCGGCCTCATCACGCATCCACTGCCCGTAACGGCGGACGTCCTCGGCTAGCCCGGTCGCCCCAGGCCAGGAATGAGCACCGGCGGCGGCACCGGGGAACAGCGGCGGCCTTCCGGCCCATTTCGGCGGGATCTCGATCAATGCTTTGTTAATCAGCACAGCGACCGGGTTCAGGTCGGAAGCGTGCGCATCCAGACCCAGCCGCTGTGCCTCCAGGGGGATCGACCCGCCGCCCGCGAACGGATCCAGGATCGGCGGGGGCTTGCCGCCGCAGGACTTCCAGATCTCGGCCTGGGCCTCTCTTAGCAGTGCCTCGTCGTGGATGTTCTCCCACACCACAAGCTTCTTGATGATGCCATGAAGCCTCTCGCGCTCGGCTTTCTGCGAGTCCTCAGTGGGGAACTCTTGCGGATGCGCCGATGGGTCGTCCACGAGCTGGGCGAATAGGACTGCGCGGGCTGTCGCAAGCGGCTTGCGTGACCACCACATGTGAAGGGTGGAGGGATGGCCGTGGCGGATCGACTTTTCTCTGGCCGACTCCTTGTTGATGTCCTCCAGCGGGATCGCGACCTCGATGAGCTTTGGCTTGTACCAGCGTTCGCCACCGGTCATACCGGATCGCCTCCCCGTGCCCATTCCCTCGTCCAGTCGCCGATCATGCCAGTCGCGGCGAAGTCGCCGAAGTCAAGGTCGCGGAACGGGTCGATGATGTAGCGGATTTTGTCGTGTTCCGGGCCGTCGGGGTGCACGCTGACCAGGGCGAGCCGGAACCCGGTCCCTGCATTCTTGCCGGTCAGGGCCTCGGTCTTGGTGACCCAGAACTCTTCGGCGCCGGCCACCCGCCCCTTAACTTCGAGGAACACGACGTGGCCGTCGTCGGTGGCCGACCGGATGTCGTAGCCGGGGTTGTTGTGTGGCATCTCCTGCGGATCCCGCCCGAGCCCGGTCTCGGCGACCAGCACTGCGGCAATCGCCCGGCGGTCGGTCAGCGCCGTGTCCTTGGCGGTTGCCGCCACATGAGTGGCCCGGCCGAGCAGTTTGCCCAGCAGCCCTTGCGGGATCACCAATGCTCCGCCCGCGACGACAGGCGGCCTGGCGACCAGGTCCTCGTCGTGGGCCAGGTCAGTGAGGCGCCGTTCCAGCCTCCGCTCCAGGTCGCGGGCCCGCCGGAATGCGGTCTCTGGCCTGATCTTCAACTGCCGCCCGGCAGCCTCGGCTTCCAGCAGCTCGGCGTGCCGCACGTCCCAGTAGTTGATCTCCTGGGTCAGGCGCTGCCGTACCAGCTTGCGAGTTTGCTCGGCTCTCGCGGACACCTGTTCGCGGGTCTGGGCGAGTACGGCGGGCATTCCGTGCTCGACCGCCCAGTCAACGGCAAGCTGAGCTACCCCGGCGCGCAGCCATGATTCGCTGAGCAGGTACCCGGCGGCATTTCGTTCTGTCGCTTCTGCGGGTTCGTAGTCCAGGTAGCGAGCCTCCGCTGTCGGCTGCGCACCAGCCGGGCTGATCTCGACGAAGTCGAACCGCTTGCTGACCGTCCGGGCCGGGTCGTGGCCGTCGGTGATCTCCTGAGTGACCGCGACCAGCAGCCTGGGCTGCTCCCCTGGGTCGTGCCGGTCAACCAGCATGGCGCCGTGCTTGAGCAAAGTGCTATACCGCTCGATGACCAGGTCGGTGACCGCGTCCAATAGTGGGTGGCCGGGTGCGAGCAGGTTGGCCCGCGGCATGCCTGGAGGGCGGACCAGCTCGCGGTCGAACGTCACCCGCTCGTACTTGTGCAGCACCGGCGCGCCAAGGCCGATCTGCCGGTCCCGGTCGCGGACGTCGGCTGGCACGTGGCGGATCTCGTAACGTCCCGCCTCGCGTTCCGCGATCGTCCCGCCGAGCAGCCTGAACGCGGCCAGGAAGAACGCCCGTATGTAGTGCGGCTGCAGGCGGCGAGCGCGGGCCTCTTCCATCCGGGCCCGCCATTTGGCTACGTCCGCGCGGGCAAGCACGTCGTGGTAGGCGGCGCGGTCGGCGATCAGCCGGTCCAGGCCTTCGCCGACGGTGGCGTCGATGATCTCATCCAGGCGGGCGCGGACTTCGGGCTGCTCGCCGTAACGGATCGCATCTAGGAGCAGCTGGCGCAGCGGCTGTCCCTCGAACGCATCCCCGAGTACGTCGAAGACCTTTCCCTTGTAGGCGACCCGCTGTTCTTCGAGCTTGTCCAGAAGTCGCTGGAACACCGCGCCTTCCCGGGTGCCCTCGGCGACCAGGTTCCACAGGTGGCAGACCTCGGTCTGGCCGATCCGGTGGATCCGGCCGAACCGCTGCTCGATCCGGTTCGGGTTCCACGGCAGGTCGTAGTTGACCATCAGGTGGGCTCGCTGCAGGTTCAGGCCCTCCCCCGCCGCGTCGGTCGCGACCAGCACCCGGCAATCGACGTCCTGGGCGAACAATTCCATCACCTTACGGCGTTCCTCGCGGCGCACACCGCCATGGATGGTGACGACCGCTTCCGTATGGCCGATATGGCCGCGGATGCGTTCAACAAGGTATTCCAGCGTGTCCCGGTGCTCGGTAAAAATAATGATCTTGCGGAGGTTCCCGGCCTGGTCGCGGATGAGCGCGTTCTCGGACAGCAGCTCCCGCAGCTCGGTCCATTTCTTGTCGGTCCCGGAATGGCGGACGCGGCGGGCAAGCTCGGCCAGCTCGCCGAGCAGCGCGATCTCATAGTCAAGCTCGGCGGCAGTCCGGGCGGCCGTTGCGGCATCAGCGACCTCGGACTCCAGCTGTTCCACTTCGCCGCTGGTCAGGTCGTCGATCTCGTCCAGGTCCAGGTCCTTGCCCAGCAGAGCGGACAGGCGCTGGCGCAGGCTCTCCTCGGCCACGGAGGTAGCCGTGGTGGCCATCTCGCGGCGGCGGCGCTCGAGACGGCGGCGTCTGCGTTCCAGCGACTTCAGGATCGCCTCGGGGCTGGACGCCAGCCGGCGCTGCAGCACGGTCAGCGCGAACCCGACCGTCAGGCCCCGCCGGTCGCCTTCCTGCTTGAGCCGGTCAGCGCGGTTCATCTCCTCGCGGACGTACTGGGTGACCGCGTCGTACAGGTCCTGCTCGCCTTCGGACAGCGGATACGGCACGGTGTAAGCGCGGCGCTCGGGGAACAGCGGCTTGCCGTCGAAGGTAAGCAGCTCCTCCTTGACCATGCGCCGCATCAGGCCCTCGGTGTCCACCGTGTGCACCGCGTCGCGGTACCGGCCCTCGAACCGGTCGCCGTCCAGCAGCGCCATGAACAGCTGGAAATCCTCCTCCTTGCCCGCGTGAGGGGTCGCGGTCATCAACAGCAGATGGCGAGTGTGCCGGCCGAGCAGCTGACCAAGCTGATAACGCTTGGTCGTGTGCAGTTCCGGGCCGAAGTAATGTGCCGACATCCGGTGCGCCTCATCCACCACCACAAGGTCCCAGTCGCAGCGGTCCAGCTGTCCGCGCAGGTCATCAGACCGGGACAACTGGTCCATCCGGGCGATCAGCAGCGGGAACCTCGTGAACACGCTCCCGTCAATGGCAGAGTCAGCGAGCTGGCGGGTAAGCACCTCGAACCGCAGGCCGAACTTATCCGCCAGCTCCTCCTGCCACTGGTCAACCAGGCTGGCCGGTGCAACGATCAGGCAGCGTTCCAGGTCACCGCGGAGCATCAGCTCCTTGACATACAACCCCGCCATGATCGTCTTGCCCGCGCCGGGATCATCCGCCAGCAGGAACCGCAGCGGAGTGCGCTCCAGCAGCTCCCCGTACACCGCCTCGATCTGGTGCGGCAGCGGCTCCAGATCACTGGTATGCACCGCCAGCATCGGATCGAACCGGGCCGCCATCCTGATCCGCAGCGCCTCGGCAGCCAGCTTGAACGTCGCTCCGTCGCCGGCGAAGTCGTAGGCGGCAGCCGCCTCGGCTAACGTCAGGCGCGGCTCATGGTCGCGGTACAGCAACCGCTCATCGAGTCGCCCATCACCGGTGCGGAAGGTGAGCTGGAGCGCGTTCGAGCCGATCCACTGCACGGCGACCACGGTCACCGCCACATCGCCAGCAACACCGCCGACCAGCGCACCCGGCGTGACATCCTCAAGTCGGACGCCCATCTGCTCCGCACTCCTCATATTCGGGCTCAAAACGCGCACGCGGTCAGGGTCGGAATGCAGCACCTGGCGCCACGTACTGCCGCCCGACTCTAGACGCGCGGGCAGACAGTTACGGCTACAGCTTGCACTATGCGAATCGATCCGTCTTCTGGCGAACGCCCAAAGCCTTCGCTACCCGTATGCAGCCGCGAGAAGTAGAACGGCCAGGGAGCACCCAAGCCGCGGCTCGCCATGTGATTAGGGTTCGGGTTCAGGTTCTCGCTGCCGCTGAGCTGTCGCGTGCAGTAGGGCGATGGTGTAGGGGTCGCCTGATGAGAGTGCCTGGCCGATGAGGGCGGCGGTGACGGCTGATTTGCGTCGTGTCTCGGCGTTGCGCCGTCCGTGCTCCGGTGGTGCTGGTTTCCCGACGGCGGCGATGATCAGCTGCTCGCCGGCGCGGTCGATTGCGGATCCGCGGCGGAGCAGGTCGCGGGTGGTGAGGCCGAGGTCTCGCAAGGTGCGCTCGACTGGGCCGGGCTGGTCGTGCCGCTCGTAGGCGACTGCGTCGTATGCCCGGTCCGGTTCGCTGGCGCGGCTGTCGCCAAGGCTGACGCGGGCGGCGGATCTGGCGGCGATGAGCATACGGCTGGGTGCCCGGGTGGCTTCAGCGACACCGGCGACGGCGTCCCTGGCCATGGCGCTGGCTTCGCCCGCGTCGCGGTAGGCAGTGAGCAAGGAGTCGATGCGATTGGGCGGCGCCTCGGCATAGGGGCGCGGGACGTCGTAGCCGTCGGGCAGGGACCGGGTGGGCACCAGGATCCGCCCGGCGCGAACCGCTGTTTGTATGTGCTCGCGGTCAGCGCGGGCGAGCTGGGTCAGAGTCTCGCATGCGTGGTAGATGGCATTGACCACGCGCGGGACGTCGCCGGGTTCGGGGGCCAGGCTTTCGGGGTCGCGCGCCGGGTGGGCTGGCCCGCTGACCAGCGTCCATCCAGGGCTGGCGTAGGCGAGGCGTCCGGTCCACAAGGCGAGGTTGCTGGTTTCGTCGGCGGACGGCGATGTGTACCCGGGCGTGTCAGTGGTGACCTCGTCCAGCGCCCTGGCGACATGTAGCCATCTGGCGCGGGCGCGGGCGGCGGCGTCCGCAGCGCGCAGCAGCTCCGCACTGTGACTTTCTGCGCCAGGTGCTGCCGGGCGGGCGGCCAGTGACCGGAGCAGGATCTCGCAGTGATGGCCGGTCAGCATGCTGGCCGCCGCGCGCCTGCGCAGTGATGTCTCGCTTGTGCCCGGCGACCAGGTCGCCTGCGCGGCAGCAAGCCAGGCGGCGTGACTGGCCCGCTGGGCGCTGCCCGTCACTCCCTCGCACAGGCTCTCGACCGGCTCACTGCCGTCTGGGACACGGCGCGGCGGGAGCTCGTTGAGAGGAATCGCCAGCAGAAGGTCGCGACCACCATCGGACACCGGTTCCTGTAGCTGCGCCGTCGCGATGGCCGCGGTGAAAATCGACAGCCACTGGCCGGCCGCACCCAGGGCACCGCGGGCATCGGCGGTGCCGCGCGCACCGGGGGATCTTGATAATGCCAGGCTGGCGCACTGTGGCGAGGTCTGCTGCGCCATCGACGCTAGCTCGGCGAGCAGCGCCCTGGTGACGGGCGGCGAGGTCACGGCCAGTGCCCATCCGGAACTCGGCAGACGGCTGCCGCGCGGACCGGGGGCGAAGTGGGTCTGCAACAGGTCACGGCCGGCGGCAAGCGATACCGCTGCCCGGTCTAGGCGCGCCGCGAGCTCGTTCTCCGTCGTCGCTCCGGGCTGGCGCCGGGCGGCGCCGTAGGGCTGCAGAGCGCCGGCGGCGCCGGCGAGTGCCCGTTGTGCATCGAGGATGGCGCGACTCCAGGCGTTCAGCGCTGGCCAGTAACGCTGCGGCACTGTCTCGAACGGGGAGGTGAGGTCCTTGAGGTACCGGGCCATGACCGTGACCAGGCGATGCATGCTGCTGGCCGTTTCATCGACGTCGCTGGAACCGTTGGCCGTGCCAAGGGCATGCTCGATCTGCCGACGTGCCGAGAGGAGCAAGTCTCCGAACGTGATCTGGCCCGTCATGGCTCAGTCCCGGTGAGCAGGGCATGGATGTCACGGGCGTGCCGCCAGGCATCAGAGCATGCGCCGCGGTCGCGGTCACCGGGCGCGGACCTGCCTGCCTGTGCCAGCCGGGTGGCCAGCAACCGGGTAACGCCAGCCAGCATCTCGGCTGCTTCCCCGGCGGTCTGGCCCGGCTGCGGTTCATCGTCCGGCGCGGGCGGTCCACCGAGCCGGCGCGGCGGTAGCGACGGCGCCCAGCCGATGGCGTCGCGGCCGTCCGCGGCCGACGCGGCGGACATCACGAACGCGGCGAAGCCCCCGTCCGCGGGATCGTCATAGGCCCGGAGGACCGGCAGCATGTCCTCGAACGCGTTGTAGGCAGCGTCGAGAACGGCTGGCAGGCTGCTGGCCTCGCGCAGGTCGTCGCGCGCGCGGATGATCTGGTTCACGGAAGTTCCTTTCCTAGCTGAAACAGGTGCGGCGAGCGTGGCAGCCCAGCACGCTGCAGTCACTCGCTGCATGGAGATCTGTGGACAAAGCTCGGCGCAGTCGCGCGGCTGTGGGCGGCGGGCTCGCCGGGGGGCATGGACAGCGCGGTCATTGGGCCGCCTCATGGCCCGGTTCCCAATCTGGCGCGATCGCCGCGGACTGGCCTCGCGCGGGACATACCTGGGCTACCGGGGTTGGCCCGGGCACTGGTGCTAGCACGGCGTCCACGACGCGCAGCCGGCTGGCGGCTGCCTCGAGCAGCTGGCGGGGGGAACGTGCCAAGTCGGCGGCATCCAGCTGGATGGCCTGGCCGGCGTGGGCTGCTTGGGCGAGTAAACCGTGCCGGTGGACCTCGCGGGCGCTGGCCACGGCGAACGGGCCGGTGCCGCCGGCCAGCCTCGCCGGATCCGCTCGCACGCCACGGCGGGCCGCTTCCCAGGTGACGGTGACCGGGTCGACAGGTTTCCCGGCTGCGGCCATGTCCTGCATCACTGCATACAGCTCGCCGTGCCCGGCCCGGGCGAAATGCTCTGGCCGGAGCCACCCGCGAACGTCGGCGAGCTGGGACGGGTCCGCCGCGAGATCGCGCAACGTCCGAACCTCGGCAGCCAGCGCTGCTGCTCCGCAAGGATGCGCCGCCCCATAGGTAAGTTGATGCGCGTGCCATTCCGGGCGGCCGACGGCGGCCGCGGGAGTCTCCGTCTGGGCGCTGGCCGGGACTGCGTCACGTCCCGGTGCGATGCCCGTCGGCTCTTGCTCGCGCAGTCTCCCGATCCCCCGCCTGGCCGCCTGGCCGTTGCGCGCGAGGTCGGCTTGGCGTTGCTCGTGTCCGGGCCCTGGCTCTCGGCGCATTGGTACCGGAAGGGCCAGCCACCGTACCCGGCATTCCTCCAGCTCCCGGCGGGCCCGCCCGACCTGACGGAGCGCTTCCTCGATGTCGCCGCTCTCGGCGGCCTGGGCTATCCGTGACCCGGCCAGGTGAGTCCGCTGCCGGATGCTCTCCTCGATCACCATCGCCGCATACGCTGCGGCGTGCGCTGCGTGCGGCGCCGCTTCCATCAGGTCAGCGAGCAAGATACCGTCACGTGAGATGCGTGACGGCAGGTCAGGGTCATTCTGCAGTTCCCGGTACACCTCCGAGGGGCCCGGTGACGCTGACCGCTCCCGCAGGCGCTGCATCGCGGCCAGCACCTGGCCATGCCAAGGACGGCTCATATCGGCGGGCTCGACTAGGTCCAGGACATGCTGCCGGCCGGCCGGATCGGACAAGACGGCGCCCAGCATCGCCTGCTCTGCGCGGATGCCGAGGCTATCCACTGCCCCTCCGGGTCACGGCTGGCCGCGTGCGAGGCGGACCGCGCGGGATCGTTGGCGCGAAGGCGTGGACCCCAGCCGCAGCCGCCGCGTGCGCCGGTGACAGGAATGCTCTGTACTGCCATGCCCGCCAGCTGTCCTCGGCGCAGATTTTGACATGTCTTATTTAAATTAGATGACTCTCTTGTTGTCAACAGTTCGCGACAGGCGTAGTGCTGACTGCCGAGCCAGTGCGGATGGCACATCGCCGCGCGGTCCTCGGCCACAGATGGCAGACGGCAGGATCGCAGCTGGCTCTGTGGCTCCCATGCCCAATCGTCACGGCCCGCAGCCAGCCGCTGGGACACGCGGCACGCCGTCAGGGACCCTGGGACGCCGCCGAGAGTGCCAGCCCGGTGAGTAGCAGTCCACCTCGCTGATGCTGCGGAGCTGAGTTCGTGGGCGACGGTGGCCACGACGCGGAGGCCTGCGCCGATAGGTAAGCCGGTCAGCGGGCGGCAAGGCTGCCTGGCCAGTGGCGGTCAGCGGGCCACAAGCCCCGGCAGGCCGACGGGTCGCATAGCTACTTGCGGTCAGCAGGCCGGGATGCCTTGGCGCCGCCGCGGTGGCCTGGGTAGCGGACCTGGTAGCGGTAGATCGCGCCGTCACCGCGGCGAACCTGGTGCGAAATCATGACTGGCGCACGGTCGCCGGCGTAGGCGGTGCGAGCGAGTTCCAGAACGACCGAGACCTGCGGGAGGCTCAGGATCCGCCGTTCCTCCGCAGTTGCCAGCCGGGGTCTGAGCTCGTCATCGAAGCCGCGCAGTGGTTGGCCGAGCCCGGCGAGGATCTCCACCTCGCTAGCAGGCGCCGGGGACGCAAGCACGGTGTCGCGGACCAAGTCATAGGGATAGTAGGCATCGGCCAGCGAGTCCGGGGTCGGCGGCGCGTTGCCATCCGCAGGGCCGGTGAACCGCGTCGCCCGGCGGACTAGGACCCTCGAATCGGGCTCCAGTCCGAGGCGGTCCCCCGCCGGCCTGCCGAGTACCAGCACGCTCGCGTCCTCGATTGCGACGCTGATCTCCTCCCGGTGGACCAGGCCAGCGGCCTCAGCGTCGGCGGCCCATGCGTCCAGCGGCACGGGGCCGCGCTGCCGTCCGGCTGCGGGGTTCATTTGCCAGGTCAGCGTGTTGGGGCGGCGGACGTAGAAGCCGCGTTTGTTGACCGGCTCGACGAGTCCTTCCTCGACCAGTACCCGGTAGGCACCGCGGACGGTCAGGTTCGCAACACCCGTGCGGGCCATCAGCTCCAGGGTGCTCGGCAGCTTGTCTCCGGCCTGGTACTGACCGGACACGATCGCTTGCCGCAGCTCATCAGCCAGCCGCTCATACACGTCCCTGCGCTCGGGGACGGTGCCCTCCGCGCCGGCCCGGGTCCTCGGTGGCACGCCGGCTCCCTTCTCCGCTGCCTTGGCTATACCAGTTTGCCATAGCGCACTCGCTCAGTCCGGCAGGGAAACGAGTTGACACTTTTGCGCTGTCTGATTTAAATAAGCTATCTCAGACATCGATCGCCGTCGAGCAGGGGAGCGGGACACATGAGAGACGTCAGCGGCAGCGCAGCGCAGCGGCGGCCCAGCTCCGCGCCCGCGCTACCGGACACGCCAACATGGCGGCGAGAGCGGCCGACCGCATCACCGCCGGTGAATACGGGCTCCGGTACTTTGCCGGGCCGGGCCGGCCGCCGATCCGCATCCCGGTCAGCCGGGCACTTCCGGCCGCCGGGCAGGCATGCGATGACAGGCGCCTGCAGCGACCGGCCGCAGCCTTTGGGAACATCCGGCCCTGGCCAGGTCGCCTTCATGAGCTCCGGGGCTGCCCGGCGAGATACTGTAGGCACTGGCCACGGATGGCTGCGTTATTCAATAGCGGCACTCGCCATCCTCGCGGCCGCCGCTGCCGTGGTCAGCTGGGACGCGCAGTACGTGCTGGTGCACGCGGTCAAGCGCGTGCCGGCGATCGCCGCGCTGGAGGCGGGCATCCCCGATGCCGGTGCGCTGATCTTCGCGACGCTCGGGATCGCCCTTGCGCTGCACGGCCGCCGGGCGCTGCGGCCTCGCGCGCTGAACGTCGGCTGCGTTGCGATCTCGCTCACGATGAACGCGCTGGCCGCCGGACGCGGCTGGCGCGACCTGGCCATCTGGGTGCTGCCAGCCGTGCTCTACGCGCTGGCTAGCGACACCTTGATCGGGGTCGTCCGGGCCCGGGCGCTGGCCCGCATGCACGCCGGAGGACAGGCTCTCGCGGGAGATGACGCCACTCCCCTGGCCATCGCGGGCGCCTTACTGCTGTGGCTGCTGCGGCTGGCGGTAGCCCCGGTCAGCACTCTGGGCGGATTCCGCCGGTGGGTGATCGAGGAATGCCCCGTTGCGCCCGGTCGCAAAGCCGTTCCCGCGCCGGGCGTGTCACTGGCCCTGGTCCCGCCCGCCGGCCAGCCATCGCAGCGGCGCCGGGCTGACGGCAAGCCGGGCAAGCAAGACCTGCTGGTCGCCCTCGCCGGGCAGCGGCACGATCTGCGGCGGCTGCCGCTCAACCGGGTGGCCAGGATCGCGGGCGAAATCGGCGCCGAGGTGGACCTGCACCGCGGTACCGCACGGCGCGTGCTGCGCGCCCACGTCCTGGCCCTGCAAGACGGAAACCCGGAGTAGATCATGAACGGAAGCCACGGCCTGAAGATTGTCCTGCTGGTCGCCGTTGCCGGGCTGGTCCTGATCGCGGTGAAGTGGGCGTTCGCCCGCGGGCGGCGGCTGCCCCGGCATCGCACCCGCCACCTGCGGATCCGGCTACGGCTGCGGCTGCATCCCGGCAAGGGGCACGCCACGACGGCCGAGCTGTGGTGGCGCTGGGGCCGGCTTGCCGCTTTCCGGCGCAGCCGGCGTTCCCGCCCGTCGCTGACCCTTGTACAGCGGATCCTCGCGACTGCGTCGATGTACTCGGTGCTAGCAGGCCGGGCGCAGTACCGGCACGCGCTGCGGCTGCCGCTCGACGAGCACGTCGCGATCTTCAGCCCGCCCCGTGGCGGCAAGACCGGCTGGCTTGCCCGCGTTATCCTGCACTACCCCGGGCCCGTGCTGTCGACCACCACCAAGCACGACGTGTTCGAGCTGACCTCCGGCATCCGCGCCCACCGTGGCCCGGTGCACGTCTTCAACCCGCAGTTCGTCGGTGGCGTGCCGTCCACGTTCCGGTGGAACCCGCTGGAAGGCTGCCAGGATCCTGCGGTCGCGATCCGGCGCGCCGATGCGTTCGCCCACTCGGTCAGCCAGAAAGGCGTCGAGGATTCCACCTTCTGGGCCGCGAAGGCTTCCGACTACCTGCGCGCGTATTTCCACGCCGCCGCCATCGCCGGGTGTGATTTACGGCATGTCGCCCGGTGGGTGTCCGGGACCCGGCAGGACGAGCCCGAGGACATCCTCGCCACCGCGCCCGGTGCCGCGCAGCACATGGCCGCGCAGCTCGCCGAGATGCGCGGCGAGGCGAACAAGACCATCTCCACTGTCCGGATGACCATGAGCCGGGCGCTGGCGTTCCTCGCCGATCCCGCCCTCGCCGCCTGCGTGCTGCCCGCTCCTGGGCAGGGCCTGGACATCGAGGCGTTCCTGCACGAGGCCGGGACGCTGTACCTGATCGCCGAGACCCGCGGCGAGGACGCTCCCGTCGCGCCGCTGTTCGCTTGCCTGGCCGCCGAGATTCATTACACGGCGGCTATGGCGGGCAGCCGGATGCCCGGCGGCAGGCTCGACCCGCCGCTGCTGATGGCGCTGGACGAGGTGACGCAGATCTGCCCGGTGCCCGTACCGTCCTGGCTCGCTGACTCCGGCGGCAAGGGCATCCAGATCATCACCGTCGCCCACGGCGAAGCGCAGCTCCGCGGCCGGTGGGGAGCCGACGGTGCCCGGGTCATCATGGACACCTCCGGCACCAAGATCTGGCTGCCGGGCATCTCCGACCCCGCGACCCTCGACGCGGCATCCCGGCTCTGCGGCACCACGGCCATGAAGGAAGCTCGCAGCCTCTTTCGGGGCGACGACGGCATCCAGCGGGACTTCTACGCACGCCACCCGGTCATGACACCCGAGATGATCCGCCAGCTGCCTGATCGGTACGCGCTGATCATCCGCGGCGGCATGTCCCCCGCGATTGCCCGTCTTCCGATGGCCTGGAAAGACGCCGCCTACAAGAACGCCCGCCGCGCCCGGCAGGCCACCGCCGTCCTCACGCCCGCTCCCGAGCCCGCGGACCTGCGCTTCGACGTGCCGCGACCACGCGAACCCTGGCCACCGCAAGAGAACGGGCCCGGGACCATCCCCGGCGCGGAACCCTGGGACGACCTCAACCCCTACCCCTGGCAATGACGAGTAGGTGAGTACGCCAGCCCACAGCCCGGACGACGCGGTCACCGCCGTACTGCTGCAGATCACCCAGCACGCTGAGCGCCTCGTAATCCTCGACGAACGGGAAGCCAGCCACTACCGGGAAATCATCAGCCGGCTCACCGAACTGGCCCGGCAGCTCGCCGAAACCAGCGACCGGGCTAACGCCGCGCACGCCATGGCGGCCAGGCAGGCAGCCATTCTCGATTCCCTCGACGGGCTCGACCAGCAGGTCGCCGCGCTCACCACCCAGCTGACCGGCATGGCGGCAACCAGCAACGGCGACGGCGGGCAGGACGGCGAGGTCGGCCAACCCGCCCGCGCTCCACGCTGGTGGAAGCTCCACGGTGAGGAACGGGACGAAGCGCTCGGCCGCCTCCGCGCCTGGGTCGAGCAGATCTACCGGCCTGGCTATGGCCACATCGCTGCCGCCCTCAGCCCCTGCTGGGAACTGCATCCGCTCTGCCTCTACGGACTCGACTGGCTCATGGAACTCTGGTCCGCCCTCTACCTCGGCTCCGCCCGGGACGCACCCATCCTCGCCAGCCAGGCCGAATGGCAAACCCGCCTCCTTCCTGCCCTGGCCGAGCAGATGCACATCGAGACCACCCGCTGCCAGCACGCCGACGCAGCTTCTGCCCGACATCGGCCCGCTGCGGCCATCCCAGCTGCGGGCAACGATGGGCTCCATCCTGGTTACCCGGGTCGTGACGTGACACCGTGACCGGGCCCGTTGCTGGCCGCAGCAGCCCTGACCCCTGTAAGGCACGGCTCCGCGCTCCTGACGGCGTTCGGCTCGAACCTGCGCAGACTGGCGGCAGCTGCCGCTGGCATCGGCAAATCCCCCCGCGCCTGCCGGCCGATGCGCCCTACGGTGAACGCTGATGCCGATCGCCAAGACCGCCTACATCGACGAATCCCTCCGCGTCCGCGAGGACTTTACGTGCTTGCCGCAGTGATTGTCGCCGACACGGAGGCGGACAGGCACCGGGAGGCCCTGCGGGCTTTGCTGTACCGGGGGCAGGTACGGCTGCACTGGCGGGATGAGGGAAGCCAGCGCCGCGGGGACCTGATCGCCGCAGTCTGCGGTCTGCGCCATACCGGAGCGGTAGTCATCGCAGCGGGCATGGCGCCCGGACGGCAAGAACGCGCGCGGCGTAAATGCATCGAACGGCTGCTGCGCGAGCTGGCCAGCCGGGGAATCGCCGAGGTGACCTTCGAGCGGCGGCACAAGGACCTGGACGCCCACGACCGTGCCATGGTCGCGGCGTTGCAGCGGCAGCAGTCCCTCCCGGCTGCCTTGCGCGCCTCCTGGCAGGCCGCCGCGAGCGAGCCGCTGCTGTGGCTGCCCGACATCGCAGCCGGAGCGGCATCACTCGCCGAGACCGGCGACGAAACGTACTGGAAGGAACTATCCAAGGCATTTTCTGTGGAAAGATTCTGGCTCAGGTGAACCCGGTGTTCACCACTGCCCTTGGGCGAGGTGCCAGGCGTTTGACCGAACGGAGCCCGGAATCTTCTCGTCGGCGTCGACAGTTTGGTGAGATAGTCGATCGCTGGCCTTCCTGCCCAGCTGGTGCCAGCTCCGGCGCGATCCGGCGAACGTTGCGGGCACCATCGGAATCTGCCCGCTGACAGCCATCCACCCGGCAGAGCGGCCGTCACGTACGGTGAGCCTCCGCCATGCGCTAGCGCCTGGCGAACAGCGCATATCGACTATGAGCTGCTTGTGTGGCGCCCCCTACGATCCTTGCCGTATGCCGATGTCCGTCAAAGCGGGTCAGGCTCAACCCGGTTCTGTTACTGGTCACCCGGATCACTGGCAAGGAGCTTGATCAGCTGAGAACGACGTGCCTGGAAAGGCAGCGAAAGCGAAATCCCCGTTGACGCTCCAGAGGATGTCGGTGCAGAGAGCCGCCCGCAGAGTCACTGCAACACTGCAATGTTGTCAGGCTGGAGGGGCCTGCGGGAAGGGGATCGGTTAGCGGCCAGCGACGGGGTCTACCAGGTGTTAATGCGCTGATCAGCGTTCAAGATCGTAGCTACCGCTTCGAGCACAGAGTCGGCCTCGATGTCGGGGGGAGGTACCTCGCCATCCCATCGCCGTCCTCGGCGCAGCCAGGCAGTTCGGAGGCCCGCCTGCGCTCCGCCGCCGATGTCCTCAACTGGTGCGTCACCGATCATCCACCCGGACAACTCAACTCCACAGCGGCGAGCCACCTCGTCGAAGATGCGCCGATCCGGCTTTGGGACGCCCACCTCCGCAGCGACGCACAGCGCATCGATCAGTGGCGCGAGCCCCGCATGCGTTAGCTTCTCTGTTGTCCGCTCTTGCGAGCCGTTTGTCACCACGCCGATCTTCCAGCGCGCAGCGCGCAGCGTGGTGAGTGCTCGGATCGACTCGTCTTCGACCCCGTAGCACGACAGGTAGCTTCCGGCATACCAATTGCGGAGTTCGGTAACGGTCATGCGCATACCAGGCAATGAATGCACGACTGCCAAGAACTCGTCGCGCGGCGCCGCCCCATCGCGGTCGATACCCACGATTGCCCCTATTGCGTCGGCGGACATCCCTTCCCGTCCGACCAGCAACTGCGCCCAGCGCCGGATTGCGGACGAACGGTCAACCAGGGTGTCATCGAGATCAAAGACGGCGAGCATCAGCGCGGCTCTTTTCCCTGCCGCAGAGACCCGGAGACCTCCAGCACGGAGTTGGCGAGGAAGCGACGGTGCCCGAACAAACGGGTCACACCTGGATCGTCAACCTGGCTAAGCTCGTCAGAGCTGCGGCAGGCGAACACTGCGCTGCGCCGCGATCGACCCGAGATGTTGCGCCCCACGCTGTGGAAACACAACATGTTGAGCAGCAAAACTCCGCCAGTTGGCATTTCGACGGGTAGTTCCTGACCGATCAAGTGTCGATACTCCTCGTGTTCGTCGGCCCAGTTGCCGCCACCGTTGCCGGACTGCGGGCCAGCGTACGGTAGACGGTGCGTGGCCGGGACGATGGTTGTGCATCCGTTCGCGACGGTCGCGTGCTCCAGATAGAAAAAGACGGCGACGAGCGGCTGCGACCAATGTTGGATGTCGCGGTGCAGCCGAAACGGGATGTCGCCAGGATTGTTGAGCGTCGCATGGTTGTGTCGGTTGATCACAATGTCGACGGTTGGGCCAAGTATTTGACGCAATGCCCCGGTGACGGACTCGTGGCGGAGCGCTTCGAGAAAGACTGGATCACGTTCCAGCAGCGCGTCGAGCCGGGAGGGCTCTCCCTTGCTGTTCACCCGATACGGTGGGACAGCACGCGCGAAATGGTCGTCTATCACCAACCGCATCCGATCGATGAGCGACGTCGGCAAGCGGTTGGGTAGCTTCGCGTAGCCGGTGGTGTCGAAAAAGCAGGCAAGATCGGTCATGGCTGTCCCCGATCGGCGAGCCCGCGCGTCTCATCGTCGGTCCACATAGCCTCGAATTGACTTCTGAAGCGCTCATACCACAGCTCGTCGGTCGCACGGGCAACGAGGAATCCGGGCCGCCATGCGGAGGGCTGCCTCCAGGACCAAAACCAGATGTAGGCGTGCGCGGTCTCGTCGTTCGGGTTGAAGAAGTAGGCGGTGAACGGCGGCATGATGTCATAAACACGCAACTGCAGCATCTCGGCGGGCGCTTCGGCGGCGTTCCGGATCGCGATGAACGTGGCGATGCCGCTGCGGTGCTGATGGCGGACGGACTCAGCTGACACCTTGCGTGTGGAACTGCGCCTGTTCGCGTCAAGGACTGCTTGGCCTTCCGGGTCCTGCATGAGGACGCGGACTTGGCCTCCTGACTTGAGGACGCGGCCGATTTCGCCGGAGTAAGCGACGGCCATCCGATTGTGCCCAAAGCCGCACATATCGACGGCGCGTGCGGCTTCCCAGGAGGCGGTGAAGCGCGGGCTGTTGCGCACGTAGTCTTCGGTGAAGAAAGTAAGCGTGGTACCTGTCGTGGCCTGCGTAGTGGCGATGATATCTCTGTCAGAAGTGGGCACAGGCTCAAACTCGGCGGCTGGGCGAGAGCGCATCAGCAGCTGCAGGAGGGCGAGATCCGCCTGGTGACGGACGTTGCGCGAGCTGCCGCTCCACTCGTGATCGAGGGTGAAGTTCTCGGCCCGTTCGAGCCAGTTGAAGTCGCCGAAGGCGCGATCAATGTTGAAGCAGAGTCTCAGCAGTTCGCGCTCGTGTGGCGGCGACTTGTTGATGAGCTTCTCGAGGTTTTCCATCCCGCGCTTGAGCTGGCTCTCTGTGTCCTCTCGGATGTGGAGCACTTGGCGCTTGATGTAGTCGGAGAGATAGCAGAGATCTTCAGGGCTGGTGACGCCCCTACCGCGGCGCAGACGCTGCAGGCTATCGAAGTCGTCATGCAGGGCCTGCGCCCTTGCCAGCACCGCCGGATTGACCCTCATGCCGCCACCGTACGACACAGGGATGGTGTCCAGTGGTGTCCAGCGCGGTCCACTGAACCCCCAGTAACAGGCTGTTGTGTCCAGCGCGTCCCACGGCACGCCAGTGACGGGCTGTTGGGCATCAGAACGCGCGGCGCAGGGTTTGGCTATCGCCAACCCGATCGGAGGTTCCCGTGACACCGTCGCCCCCCGACCCGCTCCTGACCGTTCGTGCCGCCGTCGTGCTGCTACTGGCCCTTGTCGTCGGCCTGCTCGCCGGCGGCCTGTCGTACCTGATGGGCCATTCTTTGCCATCGGCGGTGCTCTCTGGCGGCGGTGCCGCTGGCGCCGGTCTCATGCTGTTCCACAGCGTCATCGGACGGTGAAACGGTGTGGCCACCGCTGCCACATCAGATCACGCAGAGTCGGAGGCGCTGAAGGGCAATCCCCTCCAAGGTCTCACATCCATCGTGAATGGCGGGCGCCAGGGAGCGCGAAGCCCGGGCTTCCGTCGTCCGGCGGTCCACCCGGGCTCACTTCCGGCCCTCCAGGGAGAGCGGCTGCTGCCAGCTTACATGGCCGACTGCGCCACCGTCGATCGCCTTCTGGGTGGCAGCGCCGCCCTCAGCTGACCGGGCGAGGTGCTCACGAGCCATGCTTACGCTAGCGGCAGGGCGTCCGTCCAGATGCGTTCGAAGCTTTCGAGATAGGCGATGATCAGGTCACCGTCTTCGACTGGGCGCAGGTGGAGGACGGGAGCGCGCACGTCGGGGATGCCGTATGCGTGCTGGCTGACGAGGAGCTGATCGTCGGCGCGGTATATGGAGTTGTAGAGGGGCGCCCGGTGCAGGCGGATCTCAACGCCGCTGCTCCCGCGTAACTGCCCGTACAGGGCAACGGCGTCGTGGATGTCGGCGACCGTGACGCCACCAGCGCCTGGCCGAGGGCCGCATTCCGCAGCAAACGGGCCGTCCGGGTCTCGGAGGCAGATCCGTATCCTGACCCCGGCTCGTGCTTTGCCGACCAGCGCGCGCAGGATTCCAGCGTCCTGGGCGAGGAACAGGCCACTGCAGGCAAGGATGCCGATCTCGCGTATCGCCGAGCCGAATAGCGCCAGCCACGCATCGCGAGGCACGGCCTGGCGATTCGGGTAGATACGCGCGATCTCCGCGGGCCTGGACCTGGCGGCGAGCGCAGCGCGGATTTCTGGCCACAGGTCGGCTTCGTCGGCGTCGAGCAGGCCGGCGAGCGCCCACCGGTGGCGTAGGTAAGGCATGCGGCCCTCAAGCCAGCGCCGAACGGTCTTGGGATCGACCTCTAGGCGCGCGGCAACGTCCTCTTCGCTAGGCCGGGCGCGCAAGAGCGCGCGTCGCAAGGTCTCGTTCAAAGCCTGGTGCCTCCAGAGCGCGAGGACACCACCGACGCTAACAGAAGAAGTCCCTAGTCGTCCCTCCGCGCGGTACAGAAGTTCCGTCGTTCCCGCGAGCCTGGTCCTAGCCATGAAAGCGACTGCCGTACAGCTGACAGTCAGATACATCTGGAACGGATGGGACGGCGTTGAACACGACCACCAGGCGCGCGGCAACCGCGCCGAGCCAACAAGAAATCCCTGCCGCGGTGACGCGGGCCGGGAGCAGCAAGGTGTGCACGCTGGCTAGCGGCTACGAACCGCAGCCGGGAGGTGCAGGACGGTGAGAAGGGATGCGCTGGCCGTGCTGCGGGATGACTACCCCGGTTACAAAATCTGGCGCGAGATCACGCCCGGCCGGGAACGTTACGTCGCCCGGAGCCTCCGCATGGGCCTGAACCCGCACACGGTCGTCACGGCTGACTTAAACGAACTGCGGGACGTGCTGGAACCCGCCGGGAACCCGGATCTTCTCGCGTTCACGACAGCCCGGGCGAACATCGCCCGGATGTATGACCGCTGGCTCGGCGGCAAGGACAGCTTCGAAGCCGACCGCGCAGCCGCTGACTCTGTCCTAGACCGATTCCCCGAGGTCGCTGATGTCGCCCGCGCGAACAGGTCGTTCCTGGCCCGCGCCGTGCGGCATGTGGCCCGGCAGGGCATCTGCCAGTTCGTGGACTTCGGGGCCGGGCTGCCGGCTAGCCCGAATGTGCACGAGATCGCCCGTGAGCATGTACCGGCCGCGAGGGTGGTCTACCTCGACCATGACCCGGTTGTCCTTACCCATGCCCGGGCGCTGCTCGCCGTCGATGAGAACATCGGCGTCGTTGCGGGAGATCTCCGCGATCCCGGCCAGGCACTCACCGACCCGACGCTGACCGGGCTCATCGACACCGCCGAGCCGGTCTGCGTCATTCTCGGTGCTGTGCTGCATTTCCTGATCGCCGATGACGCTGACATGGCCGTAGCGGTGTTCCGGCGGTGGATGGCGCCGGGCAGCTACCTGGTCATCAGCGCGGACACCACGACTGGCACCGACCCGGAGCTGCTGCGGCAGCTACAGGCCGCCTACGGCGACACCGCGCCGGTCACCGGCCGGACCGCGGCGGAGATCACGGCCTGGTTCGACGGGTTCTGCCTGGCCCGGCCCGGCGTGGTCGACGTCTGGGCATGGCGGCCGGACAGCCTCCAGCGGCCGGCCCAGTCCCGGGCGCGGATCCTGGCCGGCATCGGTCGTAAGCCCGCCGCCGGGAATGGCTGGCCGATGTGAGCCCGGACGAGACGGGACGCGGCGGTCCGCACGAAGACGTCCCGAGATGGCCCAGCCGCGTCCGTGCACGTCCGGCGGCATCGACGTAACGTCGGCGCATGACGCAAGCGGAATGGGCGGAAGCTACCGCCTGCAGCCTCCTCGCTGAACCACTGCCGCGCCGGTGGGCCCACACTCAGGGAGTCGCCGGCGCAGCACGCGCCCTCGCCCCGGTTCTCGGCCGTGAAGCCGACCTGCTGACCGCCGCCGCATGGCTGCACGACATCGGCTACGCCGCCGGCGTCGCCAGCACGGGACTCCACCAGCTTGACGGCGCCCGTTACCTGCGCGACACCGAGCGCGCCAGCGGCGTGCTGTGCCGGCTAGTTGCCCACCACTCCTGCGCCGTTAACGAGGCTGCCGAACGCGGACTGGCCCGCCAGCTAGCCGCCGAGTTCAAGCCCGCCCGCCGTGATCTCGCTGACGCGCTGACCTATTGCGACATGACCACCAGCCCGGATGGCCAGCGCATGCCGGTCGTGCGGCGCCTTGCTGAGATCCGCGCCCGCTACGGCCCGGACCACCTGGTCAGCCGGGCGATAACCCGCTCCGCACCGGAACTGACGAGCGCCGTCGCGCGCGTCACCAGCCGACAAGCCTGCTCCGCCGAAGCTCATGTCATGACAGCGGCAGGCAGGACCCGGATCCTTGCCACAGCGAGCTAGCCGATATAAGGCAGGCTGCGGTGCTCGCAATAGTGCCGGACGCGCAAACGCATCGATTGATCCATCTCATAAGCCTCAAGGTCGCCCGGTGCGGCCCAGCTGACCTCGGACGTCTCGCTGCTGGGCGTCAGTTGGCCGCCCGTCGCACGCGCGGTCAAGACGATGGAAAACTCCTGCCGGACCTCGCCGTTGCTGGTGTAGAGGAGCACATGCGCGGGGTCGGTGTAGATGCCAGACATGCCGGTGATCTCGCAGTCGACGCCCGTCTCCTCCCGGGTCTCCCGCACGGCAGCCTGGGCGAGCGATTCGCCGATATCGACAGCGCCGCCGGGCAGCGCCCAGTTGGCGTTGTCGGACCGGCGGATCAGCAGCACCTCGCCCGCATCATTGGTGACCGCGACGTTGACCGAGGGGACGATGCTGTTGGCCTGCGGGGCGTCCAGGTCGCCGTAGTAGTCGATCCTGCGGCCCATTGCCTACTCTCCCGGCACCGGCACGGCGGTCTCCCAGACGCGCTCGAAGCTCTCCAGGTACGTGGCGGCGATCTCGCCACCCGCGACCTTACGCAGGTGCCAGACCGGGGCATGGGCGGCGGTCACGCCGTAGATATGGGTGTTGACCAGCAGCTGGTCATCGCCGCGGTAGATCGAGTTGTACAAGATTGTCTGGTGGAACCGGAACTCCGCGCCATCGGTGTCGCGCAGCCGCCGGAACAGCACGAGCGCGTTGCGGATCTTCGCGGCCATGGCCTCACCTACGCCCTCATCCGCGCCCCGGTCGGCTACCTGCGCGCTGCCTGGGTCACCCAGCAGAACCCGAACCCGGACACCCGCGCTGGCCCTATCGGCGAGGATCTTCAGCACCCCGGCGTCCTCGGCGAGGAAAAGGCCGGCGTAAACCAGCACCCCGATCTCCCGCTCCGCCGCGGCGAATAGCCGTTCCAGCGCATCCCGCGGAACCTCCGACCGGTGCGGGTAGACGGCCAGGACCTCGCTTTCCGACGCCGCGCCCACCACCTCGCGCGCCAGCGCATCCGGCCACAGGTACACCTCGTCCACGCCCAGCCGGGATGCCACCGCGTAGCGGTACTTCCGGTAGGGGAGTCGCCCGGCGATCCAGCGTTCCACAGTCTTGTGGTCAACACCGAGTTCATCGCCCAGCACGGCAGGCGTGATCCCGCGCTCAAGTAGCGCGGCACGCAACCGTTCGTTCGGCATACACCCGACCGCAGAACGCAGGACGTCCAGGACGGGAACACCCTAGCCGGGACGTCTCGAACTAGTCCAGCCACGCAGTAATGACGTCCGCACGTTCCGTCGCACCCTGCATGTCATGGAACGCATTGTCGCTGGCTTGGCCCTCACCCTGATTTTTGCTTTCGTGGTCCCGCTCGCCGTACTCCGAGCCGGAATCTGGCGCCAGGAACGCGCCGCCTCCCTGACCTGCCGACCACGCGGCCTGAGCGCCGCCATCGCCCGCCGCGTCTTCGGCTTGTACGCCCACCTGCCGGAAAGGACCGCCGACCCCATTGCGCGGCCTCGCCAGACGGACGGCGAACCCCCGCTCGTCCGCGGCAAGAACGGATCGGCCGGCTCATGACCACGAACTCCGTCCCGCGCGGGCCGCGAAAGGTATTCGCACAGCCCGCCGCCGCTGCGCTGCAGCAAAGCGGTGCCCGGCAGCAAGCCCACCATCAGATCGGAGGAACGCAGTGACCACCCTGATTGGCCCGCACGGCTGGATCGTGGACGAGGCCGGAGAGATCACTCTCGTCGCATCCGCACCCGGCGTGATCGGCGGCGCCATCATCAGGGCGGCCCGGCACTCAGCCAGCCTGAGCCGGGGCGACCTGGCCGACATGCTCACCGTAGATCCCGGCACCGTCCGCGACCTCGAGAACGGATCCCGGCCGTTGTTCTGCATGCCCTACCAGCAGCTGTGCCAGCTGGCTGACACACTCCACGAGGCCCGCGCACGCGTCGGCGACGACAAGAACGAGCTGATCCTCGCCTCCCAGTGCGACCTGCTGATCACAGGCGTCCTTCGAGGCTTCGAGGAATACGCCGAAGTCCCGCCGATCGACGACGACATCGCGGGCGAGGTCGCCCGCGGTCTGCTCCGGTGGGCGCTGGCTGGCCTGGCCCCGGCACGGTACCGCCTGTACGTGCCGATAGGCCGACTCCTGACTGGACCTGATGCGTCTCTCTTCGCTGATGTCGCACGGGACCTCCAGGCAGGCTCGCACGGAGATCACCTAACCAGTTACGGCACCGCACTTGTAGCTCTCACTGCCTTGTAGCTACATAGCGCCCGCAGCGCGACAGCTCCATTGGCGGATTACTCGGTTGCGCTCTGCCATGAGACGTTACTGTAACATGGCGGAATTCGCCAGCGGGAGTCTGTACCTTGAACCTGATACCGCTGGCGCCGTGGGCCTGCAGTTGGCTGACGGTGTACGCAGTATCCGCGCTATCCGTCACGGCAGCGATCGGATGCAGAGCTTTCTTTATGCATAACCTTTGACAACGACCTTGTTGCCATCGCATGTGGCGAAGGTGAGGTCGGTCACCCCATCGTTAGTCCCGTGTAAGGCGGTGTGGTCACGACGCCGGCAGCCGTACGGACAGCGATGTCCACGTTGCCATTGGGCCGGTGCGCTAGGCCGGGTGGGACCGTTGCGTGAATCACCGAGTCTGTAAACCCAGGGTGGGGCTTGATCTCGACGTGATCGAACAGGATCGCTATATCAGTCTTGTTTTCGATTTCGTTCCCAGGCGGATTGAAGCTTGAGCCGACGATCTTGATCGTGTCACCGCCGTGCAGCTTGCCGTTGCCTGGCGAGGTTATCGTCACCGTCGTGATCATCGGCTGGTTCGACGAGACGACCTTGGCTCCGAGGTAGGTCAATGCAGAGACGCTGGTGAGCCCAACCAGAGTTGTTGGGATCGATGGAAGGACAGACGAACTGCGTGTCAGTGCCACTCCAAAATAGGTTAGCGCAACGAGATTGAACAGGAGGAACTGGGCGTCGGAAATGGCGGGCTGGTTGTCATGATCGCTGACCAGGTCGCTCGTTTTAGGTGCCGCAGCGGGCACCTGCTGAACGGATCCGTCATTTGTCTTAGTTGTGGTGGCTCCTTTGGCAAGGACCGCGGCGGCGAAAGGACCCCCTAAGAGCAGTAAGTATTCGGGCCCAAAATGATCAAAGCTATGGATGAGAGCAGTCTGCTGACTCTCTGTCACAATAAGCAGCTGAATCGTAAAGAAGAAGAATGCGAAGGTTATGGCGACTGTCCAGAGGCCTATCTGCGTCTTTGATGTCGAGATGCGGTTGTCGTGACCAATCAAATAGCCAACTATCCCGCCCCTACTGTAGCCAGGGGCTATCCATCCAACAGCAATTATCGCGACTGCCGTAATTGGCGCAGCCCATTGGAGCGCTCGCCTGGCTGGCGTCCACTGATGCCCAGATCTTGTCAGGTATGCGCCTACGACTGCCGCGGCCGCTGCGGCCACGAGCACTATGGAGACAGCCCAGAAGGCGCGACGCCGCCAGGCCCGATCTAGCTCACTCGCCCTATTAGTGATCTGTTCCTTCTTCTTTTCCTGATCATCTGGATTGCTCTCCAACTCGTCGCGAGCTTTTTGCAGGCTTTTACTTGCTGCATTTAGTCGCGTCATATAATTTCGCCTCCCATCGTCAGTCGCCGAAGCTTCCTGCGATTCTGAAATCGAGCGACGTGGCGGTTGCCAGCATCCTTTCAGCTACACCGCTTTTGCGGAAGGGCCTAGTCAGCACTTTGCCGCTGCAGGTCGGCACGTTTACTAGCATTATACGATTTAATATTATATTTACTCGCCTGGTCTGCCTGGATGAATAGTTACGCAAAGCACCACCCCGGCTATACGCAGGGAAGCAGTGCGGCCGGGAGCGGCGAGGTTACCTGCATCCGCAGCGGGGTGATGGTATTCGCTGGCGGCCGGTGTCGGCGCGGCCCGCAGCGGCGGGCTTCCCCAGGCTTCACAATGGGAGTGTCCACCGGATGACGCACTGGCCGAGGTAATCGCCTCGTAGCCAAGCCTGTACCGCATCCAGAACTTGACGCAGTGGCTGTGGCCTGTGGTTTGACCGGTCGAGCAGGTTGGGGCAGACGACCAGGAGGTGCTCGTCAACCCAGCAGACCTCGGGCCTGGGCAGGAGGGCCAGGAACGTCGCGATGGACGCGCGCAACTAATCGGCGTGTAGAGGGAGAACGTCGAGTAGTGGCGCCCCTCGGCCTGGGCCCTGAGCCGCCCGACCGTGCTCAAGCGCAGATGCCTGAAGGTCTGTGCTGCGGCCACCTTGAGCCCGCCGGTCCGCCTGACGGCGTCCCGGAACGCGGCCTCACCGTGCAGGCGCTGCTCGTGCTCGGTGAACCCCGGGAAGTAGGGGCCCCAGATCGTCCGCGCGTTCTGCTGCGGGGTGCGGGTGTAGTGCGGGCGCAAGCCCCGGGTTAGAGTCTCCTCGCCTCGGGACAGACGGCATAGGCACCGCAGCCGTGGTGGTCGACGGGCGGCGTGGTGGTTTCGCCGCGTAGCCAGCGGATTGTTGCCTGGATGGCCTCGCCGTATTGCGGTGGAGGGTAGGTGGCCGGGTCGACGAGGATGCCGCCTGAGCGGCCTTGCTGGATCACGTCGTCGGCAGAACGGCCCTCGTGGGTGAGGTCACAAACGGCAGGCAGACCAACTGTCCGGCCACAGAGTGGGGAGGCGGGCCGCTCGCCGAGAACCCAGTCGAGGAGGTCGCGAACACCCCGCAGCCAGGCCGCGTTGACCCACGCGGCGTCCCATCGCCATGGGTTTCTGGCGTCGGTGGGGTCCATGGGTTCTGGCAGGTCGAAGGCGTCGAGGCTGCGGCGGGCGTTGTCTCGGATCTGGCGGATGTCGGCGTCGGTGCGGGCGTAGTCGTCGCGGGCACCGATGAAACGGCCGCGGTTCTCGTCGTCGACGGGGATTTCGTCGGTGCCGCCGATGAGCCATGCCAGGACTCGGCGGGCTTCGCGGAGTTCGTCGCAGTAGTCGGTCGGCACTCCGGGCGGCGAGGTCGAACCTTCGGGCGGCGCGGCTGCCTCGGCCTGAATCTTCTCGCGGGACGGAGGACCGCCCGCGGGCGATGACAAGGTCACCGGCGATGGCCTGGTGCCGGTGAGCGCCCAGTCCCAGGCCAGTGCGGTCCGACCGGCGGTGCCCATCTCCAGGAGGCTCTGTGTAAGCACGGCCTCGATCAGCTGCCGCGGCCTTGTGATGGCGGGCGGCACCTGCTCGGGCAAGCGCACTGTGCTCACCTCCTTCACGGTAGGGCGGATAGCAGCCATCGTCAGCCTTGCTCCGGTTCAGGGTGCTCCACGCCGGCTGGCTCAGCGTGCTGGCCCAGAACCTGGGCGGACGGGACGACCTCAGGTTTCGGTGGCTGGAGCACGGCGTCCCGATCGGGGCCAGCGACGGCTGGCCAGGCCGGGCCGGGTGACAGGTCATGCTCCGCGTCTCCGGGCAGCGGCGTGTGGGCCAGCTTGTCGAGCTTGGCTTGGGCGATCCTGGCGTTCTCGCGGATCCGCAGTACCCGCGCGGGGACCTGGTCGCTGGCAGTTTCTGCCGTGAGGCCGTGGGCGAGCTGGGCCTCCGCTTCGCGCTGCTTTCTCGCGGTGCGCTCGTCATGCGACTTAGCAGGCACATTGTGCTCGGCACGCGCAGGCCGGCTGGCGAAGGCTTCCTGGACCCAGGTGTCATCCGGGACCGGACGGTCGTTCCTGCCGGCCGCGACGATGCCGGCAGCCTCGCTGGGGTGCGGGCGCAGTGGCTCGATCCGCATGTCAGGGTGGCGGCGGCGCAGTTCAGTGTCGGCTGCCAGGGCGGTCCTTCGCGTCGTTTCAGTGATGGCTTCCCATTCCCGGCGGGTGTCCTGGGCGGCGGCGAACATCTCGGCTTCCCGGGCGGCCTTTGCTTCCAGCGCCCGCCAGATCCTGGCGAGCTGACAGTGCCGGGCCGCTGTCTGCTCGTCGCTCGCGGCGGTGCCCTCGTGCTCGGCGCGGACGGCATTGACGCGGGCGTCGCGCTCGGCCACGCGCATGAGTCGTAGCTCCTCGGCGACGTGCGGCGGTGCCCATGCGGTTTCGCGTTTGTAGGTGCCACGGCGGAGCCACAAGTCGCCGTCGCTGCACCCGCGCAGGTCGGCGCCGACGACCTGGCCGAGTGAGATCAGCGCGCCGTGCCAGGCAGCGCGGGCCTCAGGGCTGTTCTTGCCGGGCTCGGGGCCGATCGGGTCGGCCGGGTGTTCGTGGCCGTACCGTTCCCGGTAGCTGGCCACGACGCTAGCCCTCTGTTCCCAGTCGGCTCTCGCCAGCGGATCGGCCGGGACGGGGCCGAGAGTCTGGACCGCCCATAGTGGCTGCGTTTCGGCTGCATGCTCACCGAGGCGCCGGGCCCGGTCGTCCATCGCCTCGGCCAGGTCGCGCAGGTATCTGTTCAGCTCGGCAGAGCCTGTATCCGGCACTCGGGCCGTCCATGGGCCAGGCAACTGCGGCTGCACGCTGCCAAGCATGCGGCGTACCCGCGCGTCCAGGACCCGGGCGACGTCGCGAGCGCCGTCCATGTTCCGCGCCGCGACGGCTTGCCGCAGGACTTCACCGCTGTCGAGCCCGGCTGCTTCTGCCTCGCGCAGCGTGCGCCATAGCCAGGTGCAGGCCCGGTCATCGAGGGCCTGCGCGGCGAGATCAGCAGGCATCAGGTTGCTGAGGACATTCTCAAACCGGATGGTCTGTGCGCGGCGAGTGATGTCGTCCCAGATGGCGCCGAGCGCTCCCAGGTGATCGGCGCGGGACAGTTCCCTGTTCAGGATCTCGGTCGCGGACAGCTCGCTGCCGTCCCGGGCCAGCACGGCGGCCAGCACGGACGCCGTATCTTTCACGGGCACGGGCGGATCGTCCTGGACGTCGGGCGCTGCGGGTTCCGCGGCAGACAGCCCGGCGCGTTCGCGTTCCAGTCGTGTGGCGCGTGCTAGTTCCGCGTCGGGCTGTGCTCCCTGGCGGGTGTCGGCTGCGCGGGGCAAATCCGTTATGCAATAGGCGTGATTGGCGTCCCTGCCACGGCTCAGGGCGACGTACAGTCCCTGCCGGTCGCCCATGCCATCGACCAGCACGTGCCCGGTGCCGGTCGTGCGGCCGAGCGCGGCGTGCTGGGTGGTCGCGTACGCGAGGGTTCCGTGGTCGGCGAGATACCGGCGGGGCACGAGGAAGGGAGCTGACCAGCAGGCTTCATTAGTGGCCGGGTCGCGGTGGGAAAGCCGGCGGACCTCGGCGCGGACGCCGCCCGGGCCAGCGGCCGTGCTGATGATCTGGAGCACGTCGCGGTTGGCTAGTTCCCGGTCGTCCTGCCCCGCCCGGACCTTGCGGGTGTTGCGGCGGGCCATGACCAGGTCCCCGGCGCTGGCCTGTTCCCCGCAAGCGAGCCGCAGCTGCGGACCGGCGGACACGAGGCCGTAGCGGATCAGGTCGTCACGGGCCCGGCGGGACAGTTCCCGGGCCTGCTCCTCGGTGCGGACTATCAGCAGCGTTTCCCTGCCGTCCAGGTAGTCCGCGAGCCATCCCCGGTACGCCTGCTCGGTCATTTCCTCGGGAGTGCCGCCGCGTAGCCGTCCGTGCTCCTCATACTCGGCGAGCACGGTGACGTCGCCGATGCGCAGCCGCAAGGTAGCATCCCGTTCCCACGCGGCGGTAAACCGCTGCGGCTCGGCGAGCTGCACGTATCCGTGGCGACGGGCGAGCATCATCATCGCGCCGCCGCCCTCTACGGCGGTGAGCTGCTGGTGGTCTCCGGCAATGACGACCTTGCAGGACTGGTCACGGGCCACGGTAAGGATCGCGGTCATGTCGGCGATCGACATCATGCTGGCCTCGTCCAGGATGAGCAGCGAACCCGGTTCGACGGACATTGGCCCGCGGGCTTCGCGTCGGCCTTCCAGGTGCCCGAGGAACCGGGCGGTGTTGTAAGCCTCGGTGATGCCTGCATCGACCAGGACGTTGCGGGCGGTCTGAGAGGTCGCCAGGCCGATCACCTCGCCCATTCCGGCATCTCGCCAGATCCGTGCCATCTCGGCGACGGTGCGGGTCTTCCCGGATCCGGCCGGCCCGGCCAGCACCTCGGCGCGCCGGGCAGAGGTGAGCGCGCTGTATGCGGCGGCGGCCTGGTCCAGGCGCAGCCCGGACCGCGTGCGCTGGCGGATGGCTTCTGGGGTGGCGGCTGGCGCCCGGAGTTGCGCTTCGAGTTGCGCCTGTTCCGCGCCGAGCCTCTGCGCCGCCGTGGCGGGCGCAAGGTGCGGCGCGCCGTGCTCTCCGACGCGGGCGAGTAGTAGGTCTTCGAGGGTGAGCTGCGCGCCGGTGGCGTACCGGGCCGCGCCGTGCGGGATGTACACGCTCTCTCCCGAGGCGCGGCGCAGGCAGTCCGGCACGCGCGGCCATTCCGGCGGCGCCAGCATGACCGCGTTCGCGGCGAGGGCCTGACGGGCTAGTGCAGGCAGCAGCGCGGCGGCTTGTCCTGGGCTTACCGGCGCGATGTCCGCGGGAAGGCGCTCGCCGAGGTACCGGATCAGGTCGGCCTCGGTCCAGGTGGACTGTGCCGCCTGCACCGCGGCGACGGCCTCGGCAATGACGCGCTGCGCCTGCGCCTCGGTCAAAGACGCAGCATGCGCCTGCGCTGGGCTAGGCGCGGCGGCCGACGCTGGCGTGGTTGCGTCCATGACGGCCCGGGCCAGGGGCTCAAGGGTGCCTGCCTCGCTGGCGCGGGCTTGCGCCGACCAGCGGCGCACCAGCGCCGTCAGGTCCAGCGCTTCGGTGTCCTTGCCGCGCCTGGTGGCGTGATTCGCCCACTGGCGCAGGCTCGCCAGCGCCCGCGCGTCCGGCGCGCGCCCGAACTGCGCCTCATACTCGCGCGCGAGGCGCGCGGTGACCGGGCTGATGCTGTGCCGGCGGGAGGAGAACATATCCATCAGCGCCTGCCCGGCGCCGGCGATCTCGCGGCCGTGCCCGTCTCGCCGTGGCACCCAAGCGACGCCATATTTCCGGGTGAGGGCGTTCTCGGCGGCGAGCGCTGCGATCGCGGAGGCAGCCGGGCGGTGCCGGTACAGCGACATCGAGTCCAGCGCCCGCCACTGCCCGTCAGGTTCCCGCCTGACCTTGTGCAAGATCAGGTTGTGCACGTGCAGCTGCGGGTCGCCATCCCGGCTGGTGTGCTGGCGGAACGAGGCGATCACCCACTCGCGGGCGTCCTCCCACCGTCCGCCCGGGTGATACCCGGCGCGGGTCTGCCCCGCTTCGCGCTGGAGGTACTCCAGTGCCGCCGCGTTCCCTTCCATGATCGCGTCCCAGATGCCGTCAGCGACGTGTTCCCAGTCCCGGGCGGCGTCCGGATCGCCGTTCTCTGCCGCGGCGGCAGCGTTCGCCAGGGCGCTGGCGTGGAACAGCGAGATCGACTTCGACACGCTGAACGTCGCGTCCCAGTACAGGTCCGGCGTCCGCACCTGAGCCTTCGCCTCGATCATCAGCTGTGCGCGCCGCTCGGCGGTCGCCTGCGGCTCGGCGGCCAGCAACGCCGCGTAGATCTCTTCCGCCTCGCGGTACTTTCCGGGTGCCCGGCCGAGCCGGGCCTGGCCTGACGGGTCGCGGGGGTCGAGATGGTGTCCATACAGCCGCTCGAACACGTCGCGCTGCACGATCCCGCCGGGCCGCAGGCCCAGCTCGGCGGCTCCCCTGCCGGTCCAGGTGCCTGGCGGCTCGCCGCCTTTCTCCGTCGGTGACAGGTAGTACCCGGCGACCGACCCGGCCGCCCTGGCCGCAGTATCCGGCTCGGCCGCGCCGATCTGCCGCCACGGGTAGGAGGCATCGTGGCCCTTGGAGATCGTGATGATCCCAGCCACCGCCCTGCCTCCTCCTGGGGACTGAACTGCCCATGATCATTTGAAATGCGTAGGTGTGAGTTAAATCAGATGACTAAGATAATGCAAGATGGACAGGCTCATTGCAAGGAGGATCTGAGAGTCAGGCGGAGCAGATTCAGGGTGGAAGGAGAGCAGGCGATGGGGCGTCGAGATGGCCCGGGAGCGACGAAGGACGTGCCTGTCCGCTGCCACCGAATCTGAGCTATGGCCAGCGCGCCTGGGCCATGTGCGGGTGTCTGCCATCTGAGTTGAGCCATTGAGAGCAGCCACGTGGCTGCACTGGCTCGCCGGGTGCCCGGCGTGAGGTCGCGGTCCAGATGGGACGGCAGCCACGCCTGCGCGTGCGATGGCACCGGGTCGCGCTGCCGCCAGCCTTGCCAAAGCGCCGGTCAGCTGGCTGCCCGGGCCACCGCGCTGACGTCGACGACCGCCGGGACATCGGTCCGGGCGGGGCTGTATGTAGTCACGGTGTCCGGTACCGCGAACTCCGGGCGACGGTAGGCCGACCGGAGGCCGGCCAGCGGCGGGCTTGGCTGCCCGGTGAGGGTGGCCAGCTCATCCAGGACCGGCAGCTCGCCGGGCCCCGGTGCCGTGTGCGAGTCCGGCACGCCCCAGTCCTCCCAGAGCAGCATCTCGGCCTTGTTCAGGGCGGCGAGATCGCGGACCAGGCTGCGGCGGAGCTGGGGCAAGCCCCGGGTGGCGGGGATCTCCAGGCCGGGGTCGACAACGAACCGCTCCGGGCCGACCGCGCCAGAGCGGGCTAGCTGCCAGGCGCGCGGGGCGGTCAGGAAGCGGTCGGGGGGCACGTCAAGAGCGTCGAAGCTGGCCCCGCCGGCCGGGTCGGCGTGGCCGTCGTCGATCTCTGGCTCGACCAGCCGCCAGCGGCCGGCCTGTCCGTCCCAGACCTCGGCGATCTCGTGGTCGATCAGCCAGCCGTCAATGAGGTACCTGGCGAAGCCGACCCGGGCCCGGGATGGGATTCCCTTGTGCCGGGCCATGGCGACGAATAGCACGGTGAAGTCCCGGCAGCAGCCGACCAGCCGCTGCCTGGGCTGGCGGGCGGCGGACAGCGGGAGGTCCGCGAGTTCACCAAGCCGGGCGAACATCGCCGCCGCGTACCGGGTGTCGATCTCGCTGATCCGCTCCGGCGCGATGCCGTTCTCCGCCCAGTCGCCGTCGGCCCAGTGGTGGAACACCAGTTGCTGGCTCGCCGCGCGGAGCGCGCCGAGGTCGGACGGTAGCCGGTCGATCGCGGCCGCGGCGGGGCCCGGTTCTGTGACCAGGCTCTGCACCGCCCAGAATCGGTGGTCGCTCACCCTGGCAGGATACTGGCCGGGCAGATGACTGTCTCCGCTGCCGGCGCCTGGCCGAGGACCACCCACAGCGGAAACGCCAGCTCGGTACACGGCATCAGGCCAGGCCCGTCGCCCCGTTTAGGGCGAGGCATTGCTCACGGCCGACGAGAAGAGCCGTAGATGCCCGATCCGACCCTCTCCGCCGTCCGGCTACCCTGCCGACGGCATTGGGCAAGCGGTCATCCCGGGCCTTCCCTCTCGCCCCGGCCGCACTGAGCTGCGAGCAGTAGTGCGAACGGTTTCGCAAGTTCAGATCTAGTTTAAATAAGATATACTTGTCCGTACTGCACTTCGAGGACGGCCCCGGCGCCTAGCCGCCAAGCCCAGCGCCAGGGCCGCGTACTCCCGCCAACTGCAAGCCGGACAGGAGCACACCCATCATGTCCCGCCAGACCCACGTAGTTGCGTTAGCTGCCGGAATCAATCCGAACGAGAAGCTGACCGTACGCGAGTTGTGCGCCGAGCTGAAGGTCTCCCGCTCGACCTTCTATGACTGGCGCCAGAAGGGCCGGAGCCCGCGCTGCATCCGGCTGCCCAACGGTGACCTGCGCATCCGCCGCCGCGACCTGGACGAATGGCTCGGCGCGCAGGAACTCACGTGAGCAACCACGGGCCTGTTCCGCCCAGCGAGCAGGGGAAGCGCCGCATCACGTACGACGTGCGGATCTGGAAGACCCGCACCCTCAAGGGCGCCCGCGGACGTTCGTACCAGGTCCGCTGGACCGTCGCCGGGAAGATTCACTACGCCACCTTTGCGACCAAGGCCTTGGCTGACAGTAAGGAAGCACAGCTCAAGACCGCAGCCCGCGAGGGCGAGGCATTCGACATTGCCGCCGGGCTGCCGCTGTCGGCGGTCAGCGGGGGTCGCGACCATGAGGTGAGCTGGTATGAGTTCGCCTGTGCCTACACCGACATGAAATGGGAAGAAGTCGCGCCGAACTCGCGGCGGGCGATTGCTGACGCCCTGGCAACGGCGACTCCGGCGCTGCTGAGCACCCGCCGGGGCGCTCCTAAGCCAGAGCAGTTACGGAAGGCCCTTTACGGGTGGGCATTCAACACCAGGCTCCGCGCCACTGCCCCGCCTCCACAACTGGCCGCCGCCGCGACATGGGCCCAGCGGAACACGGTCGCGCTGGGCGATCTGGGCGACCCGGACACGCTGCGCCGGGTCCTGAACCAGCTTGCCAGGAAACTCGACGGCACTCCCGCCGCGGCGACCGTCGTCGCGCGCAAGCGCGCCGTGCTGTTCAACCTCCTCGGTTACGCCGTCGACAAGAAGCACTTCGCAATGAACCCGATGTTGTCCATGCGGTGGACCTCGCCTAAGGCCGCCGAGGCCATCGACCGGCGGCGTGTCGTCAACGCCCGACAGGCAGAGGCACTGCTGGAAGCCGTATCCGCGCAAGGGCCGATGGGCCGCCACCTGGCCGGGTTCTTCGGAGCCATGTATCACGCGGGCCTGCGTCCGTCCGAGGCAGTAATGCTCACTCTCGACGAGCTTCAGATCCCTGACGAGGAGGGGAAGTGGGGATGGCTTCACCTGGGCAGTTCCGCGCCCTCCACCGGAGGCGCCTGGAACGCGTCTGGCGCTCGCCGCGAGCGACGACAGCTCAAGCACCGCGCGGCCAAGGAAGTCCGTCCGGTCCCCGTCTCGCCGACGCTGGCCCAGTTGCTCCGCGATCACATCGCTGAGCACGGCACCGCACCCGACGGACGCCTGTTCCGCGGTGAGGCTGGCGGGCTGCTCTCCGACACCGTGTACGGCCGCGCATGGGACAAAGCCAGGCACAAGGCTCTCACCAAGGCCGAGGCAGCATCACCGCTCGCCGAACGGCCTTACGACCTGCGCCACGCCCGCCTATCCACCTGGCTCAACGCAGGCGTCGCCCCCGCCCAGGTCGCCGAATGGGCTGGCAACAGCGTCCCGGTCCTGCTCCGCGTCTACGCCAAATGCCTGGCCGACTCCGAGAAGGCCGCCCTCCAGCGCATCGAAGAAGCCGAGGCAGGAGCATAGGGCCGATGGGACAGACGGTGCATTTAGATACGCCCGGGAAGATGCGCGCTGCACTTGCGCAGAACCCAAACGGTCCTCTGATCCGTGCCCTATCAGCTACGAAGCGTAACTCTCACAACCCACGCCCGGAGTTCACCGAGCGGCAGATCGCCTCATTTTGGTGGCCCACGCAGGGCAGTGACCTCGCCGGCCGTGAGTTATCTGTGCGAGCTCGCCGCCCTGCATAATCTTGCTTCTAGGCCGTTCGGGCGGTCCCTCGGTCGGACGCGAAGGACGGGTTGACCTGAGTTCGCAGACGGTCACTCCGATGCGATAAGCCGGTCGACGTCAGCGAGAAGGGTCATGTGCCCCTCTCGTCCGAGGCGGTCGAGAATTTCTCGTGCTTTGGCTTGTGCAGCCGGATCGCCGCTCGTAAGTGCGGCAGCCAGAATCCGGGGCGCGTGCTGGAGCAAGTCATACCGTCTCCAGCCATCCCCGTCGCCCGGCATGAGATCGTCGAAAACCTCGATGGTCAGAGCCGGTTCGGCTTCTGCCGCCCGAGCGAGCGACTCGCCGAGCATCCCCTTGGGGTTGAAGTCCGGATCGCTGGTTGCCAGCTGGAGGATCGGCAGAGACCAAGCCGGCGGGAGAACTTCAGCGCGGACCCACCAGTAGAACCCCCCGAGTTCAGAGGCGCTGGCTCGGCCAGCTCGGATTTCCGCCACCCGTCGATCAATCAGCTGCTGCGCACGGTCTAGCACCTGCGGGGGGACCGCCTCAACGTTGCGTGCTTGCATGAGCGACCAGCCCAGGGTTCCCAGCGCGTCGCCGATTACGGCTGGAGCGACTTCGGGGGAGGTCAGCGCTGTGACTAGCGGGTCTTCGTCGCCGATCAGTTCTGTGACATATGCCGTCACGATATGGGAGGCGGCGGATTCGAGCGCTGGACGATTCCCGCGCCAGCCATCGGTGTGGCCCAGGGTGGCGTACGTGGCCGACATCATGCTGAGCATTACGGGCCGCATCAGCTCAAGGAATGCGGTGCCCGTCCGGTAGCCGCGCAACGCAACGGAGACGACGACATCGGCACGGGCGCGAACGTCGTCCTCGGCACTAAGCACAGCGAACAACTCATCGGAACGATCCTCGACCCACGCTCGGCCAGCGTCCCAGAGGTGACCGAGTGCTTCGCCGATCACTGCGGCGACGGCCAGGCTCGGGTCGTCCGCCGCTTCGACATGTCGGGACAGCATGTCGAAGATGTGCGTCCGCAATGCGCCGAACTCATCGCCATCGCGCTTCGCAATGGCCCGGAGGAGCTTAATCGCGGCGCGGATCGCTGTCGGCCGTGTGGTGTTCAGCGACAAGGTCAAGGGGTCCATGTTGCTGCCGCCGAACCTGTCCTCATGCTGCGGTGTCGGGTCAGCGTGGCTCGTCAGCGGGCGGAGGATCGTCCAGAGCCTGTTCGCCTCGTCGGCTGCTAGCTCGTCTCCACGGGCCGCCAGGTAACTGGTAGCAAAGTCCGCCGCATTGCGCTGCGCCCATCGCCAGACGGGATCGTCAGCGGGAAAATCGGCCGTCGGGTCTTCCCCGGTGTCGGGCAGCCGGGCGAGCGTAGTAAGCAGCTGCCAGATGCCGGCGGTCGGCTGGAACCCCTTCGGCAACGCCTTCGTCCAGCCGGCGACGGCCGCCCGGACATACGAGCGGCCGAGAACAAGCAGGTCGCCTGCGAGCGCGGCGAGTAGTTCCGGCCGATTTTCGGCCACGATCTCCAACTCGCGCGCGAGCCCTTCGGGTGAGGGACCGAAGTGATGATCATCTTCCGGCTGCCATGTTGCTAGGAACGTCCGTAGGTCGCCGGGTGACATCGCTCCGAGTGCGTCATGATCAAGTGGGCTCGTCGGCCCGATGAAGGCGGAGGTCATGTAGCTGCCGAACTCGGGATGTTCCATCTCGCCGAACTCAGCCTTCAGTTCGGCCAGTTCAGCCGTAAGCCCGGCTGGCAGCACCGGGCCGAGGGGCAGCAGAAGGCGGTATTTCATCCGGCGGCGGACGGCAGCGACATCGTCGTCGCTTACCTGGGCTGGTTCAGTCTGGCCGAACGCGGCGATCCGGCGCATGACGTCGTCACTGCCCTGCCACGCCTGCGCGTTGATGACCTCCTGCCATGCCGTGACGTCCTCAGTCGATAGATGCGGGATCGCAGCAAGAGCGAGATGCACGTACTCAGGCCGGGCGTCGAGGTCGAGCAATGCCTCCTTGTTCAGGAGAATCCGGGCGGTATCGATGGCCCCCGCGGAAGGGTCAGCCGCGACAACCTGCGCTGTGGTCTCGACCGCGATCCGGGCGAGCAGGTAGCGATTACGTGCCTCCAGAAAGTCGATGACCTCACGCAGGTGACCGGCCTTCGCGACCTGGGCTGCGGTGTCACGGACGATGTCGACGAGCGCGTCGCTGATTTCGTAGAGGCCAGAGTTCTGCGGACTCGGCGCGATCGACGGCCGCCAGAGAGAGTCGTCCCCGGAAGCTGGCTCGCCGCTGGACGGAATGTCCAGCCCGCGCATCAGCCATCCCACTGCGGACTTCAGACCATCCATGCCGAGGCCAGCGAGGAGCGCGGCCACGCGTGGCGCCAACTCGCGGAACCAGAACGAATCGATCAAGGAGACCACGCGGGTACGGGTGCCGAGGACGGGGCCCTCCTCGCCTCCGGCCTTCGGCTCGAAGGCACCAGTCAGGAGCGCACGGGCCTGTTTCAGATGACTGGGCGCAAGGGCCTCGGCCAGGTTCAGGACCTTGCTGGCGTCTACCCAGTCCGAACCCGGCCGCAAGGCTTTGATGATCTGCGGGACGAGGCGAGCGGCCTGCTGGGCTGGTACCGCTAGGGCGGCGTCAAGGACAACCCGATGGACCCACGGATTCTCCGAGGCAGCGTGCCCAACTAGCAGGCCAGTTACCGCGGCCGGCTCGTCAGCTGCCACGCGGGCAAGGTATTCGCCCTCTGGCCACGGCCTCGGCCGCCGGAGGCCCGCATCATCAACCCAGGCCTCTGGTTCGGTCGCGAACACGCCGAGAGCGGCAAGAGGCTCCAGCCAGTTCGGGTTTTGCAGCTCGGCGAAGAACAACCGTTTCAGGTTTTCGTCCGTCAAGGAGCCGACAACGACCTGGACCTCGCCTGATTCCGGGGTCGCCCAATCAGCGTTCATTGCGCACCTCCCGTCGCACGGCGGTTGGCCTTGGCGAGGAGATCGCGCATGGCGCGTGCGCGGTCGGCCATATTGCCCAGCCGTGTCAACATCGCCTCCTCAATGATTCGCAGCTCAAGTTCGACGATCTGCCAGGTCGGCAAAGTCCGCTCAGGCTCGGAGTAGTCGCGGGCGTGAGTCCACTTCCGGAAGAACTCGATCGCCCGGTGCAGTTGCTTCACCGCGGCGTCGTCAAGGCTGCCGATCTGGCCGGTCGCGAGGATCGCAGTCAGCTCGCGCGCGTTCTGGTTGCCGACAGACGCGGCGGCGGCAACAGCTCGAGCGGCTCGGAACACGCCGGCCGGAACCGCCCGTGGCGTATCGTCATCCGCATCGTCAACCCCAGCAAGGGCGAGATTCTCGCTGGTCCACGCCTGGAACAGCTCAAGCGCGGGCCGGCTGACGTCGCTACGGTCCTTGATCGGGTCCCCTAGAACCCGCGGCAGCTTGCTGAACAACTCCCGGAGGCAATGTCCGGCGATCATCAACCGCGGGTGGCTCAGCTCATGGTGGGATAGCGCCTCGACAGCCTGGAAGTACAGCTCGCCCAGGTCAGGCTGGGTCTGACGCAACAGGCCCAGCAACGCTGTGCGATCGGCAGACCACACAACAGCCATTACTGATGACTCAGCATCAGTTGTCTTGTCGCGGTCGGCGGTCGTCACGCACATAGTCTGCTGCCTCGGGCATGGTGCCGCAGATGATAGGAGAGCGTTGCCCGTTATGTGCGACCAGATCCGCCGCGCGGACCTCGCGCTCAACCACCACTCAACCACGAGCAGCCGCAAAGCCCCGGTTTCAGCCGTACGCCACCGGACCGGGACAAGATCAGCCCCTGACTGCATCCGCGCAGGCCAGGGGCTGTTTCTGCTGGTGGTGGCAGGTGTTGGGTTCGAACCAACGTAGGCTAAGCCGACGGTTTTACAGACCCTCGGCGAAAACGCCGTCACCTGCACGAACGTCAAGGCCAGCCGCCGTCTGGGCACGCAATGGACATGATCAAGCTCTATTACCTGTGGTCCTCCGGCACCACGCCTGACCTGGAACCTGAAAAGCTCGCCCAGGGCGTCAGCAGCGCCACGAATGCAATGAACCAGATGACCGCCCGCACGGTCACCAGTGAAGCACAGCCCGCGACCCGGCCACCCCTCCAGCCGCCTGGGCCGCGTCAATCAGGTCACCTGATCACCCGTTGTCCTTCCAAACAGAAGCCAGGCGCCGATGTCGGGCCGACCGCTCATGCATGTTATGCCTGTGATCTTCCTTGTCATTTCGGACACCCTTGACGGGTTGAGCCGTCTCTGACGATGGGAGCCTGCTGTGCATGCTGGGGATTCGCGCCTGGCCGGTTCGGGTGACCGTTCTGGTGGGCTCGTTGCCGGGGTCGGGGTGCCGCTGGCCGATGTGTATCTGGAGTTCCTGGGCGGGCGGTGCCGGCCGAACACGGTGCTGGCTGCCGCCTATGACCTGAAGGTGTTCTTCGCGGTGGTCGCCAAGCCGCCGGAGCAGGTCCGGCCTGCCGATGTGCTGGCGTTCATCACCGCGCAGCGCACCGGGCAGGTCGCCGGGCGCGGCGTACTGCAGCCGCTGAAGACGACCGCCGAGCCGGCCGGGGTGTCGGCCGCGACGGTGCGGCGGCGGCTGTCGATCGTGTCGGGGTTCTTCGCGTTCTTGCAGGCCCGCGGTGACGTGGACGCCAACCCGGTGCCGCGGGGGCTGCCGACCCGCCGGGAGCGGTCCCGCCCGCGCCAGGGCGTCCCGCTGATGCGTGCCATTCGGCGGCTGCCGCGGATCTTGTCCCCGGCCGAGGTGGATGCGCTGACCGCGGCGCTGCGCACGCACCGGGACCGGGCCATGGTCGCGGCGATGGTGCTCGGCGGGCTGCGGCGCTGTGAGGTCCTGGGGCTGCGCCTGGGTGACCTGCACGCTGCGGAGCGGCGGGTGTTCGTCGCCGAGGGCAAGGGCGGCCGGCAGCGGCTGATCCCGGTTTCGGGCCGGTTCTTCGCCGCAGTGGCTGCCTACCTGGATGCCGAACGGCCGCCGGGTGCCCGGACTGACCGGGTCTTTGTGGTGCTCAAGGGGCCACGCCGCGGGCAGCCGCTATCAGCCAAAGGGATGGATGAGATCCTCATCGCGGCGCGGCGCCGGGCCGGGCTTGGGCACGCGACGTGCCACGAGCTGCGCCACACCTGCCTGACCCGGCTGCGGGAAGCCGGGATGGCACTGGAGGCGGTGCAGGCCCAGGCCGGGCATGCCTCGATCGAGACCGGCCCGGATCTACCTGCACCTGGCCGATGACTGGCTCGCCGCCCAGTACCGCAAGGCCGCCGAGGTGACCGGCGCG